>Ga0153996_1000141_pt1 | contig 38365 bp, 34 predicted proteins | sample TSNC080MetaG_FD_104728 | JGI IMG/M metagenome (GOLD analysis project Ga0153996, IMG submission 104728) | Attine ant fungus gardens microbial communities from North Carolina, USA - TSNC080 MetaG | ecosystem: Host-associated > Fungi > Mycelium > Unclassified | place: USA: North Carolina, Lumber... | reverse complement strand
TCGTAATCCGCTTCGCTACTTACTCGTAACCTCCCAGCAGCTCTGCTGCTATTTCAGTGAGCGCTTGAACGCTCACTGAAACAAGTAAGTCCCCAGAGTGTTTTTGACTCTGTCACACCGCTTACGCTTCGCTTAGAAGTGGGGGACTTCCTTAGGAGGTTTAAATCTAAGAACGTGTGCTCTTCCAATGGAGGTGGCAAAATTACTGGATAAATCCTATTGACAACATAGCATAAAGGTAGTATCATACCTAATATAGGTAGCCAACTACATATGTGCCGGAGGAATAATAAATGAATAATTTCAGAGAAATGGACAACCGACTGATAAGCTATGTAAATATTTTTTTACTGTCTAATCGCCTACAAACTGTGATGGATAAAGGACTACAAGAAATCACTTCAAAACAATGGATACTTTTAATTATACTTGGCACATTTGAGGAAGCTCCAACACTAAAAGAGCTTTCTCATAAATGCGGCATAACTCATCAAAGCACTATGCAGCTCGTAAAAAAGTTGGCTGACAAAGGCTATCTTGTAATTGAGGAAGATAAAAAGGATAAGCGCGCAATCCGCATATCTTTTACAGACAAGCGCGATAAATGGACAGACCAATACGCAAAACAAAATATGGATTTCATAGAAAAAATGTTTTCAGATTTATCTGATGAAGAAATTGAAATTTTTTGTTCCGCACAATTTAAGTTATATGACAGATTAGGTACTATAGCGGATGAGTTTGAGTTATGAAGAGTAAGCATTTTTCTAAAGCAGTTATCTTTGCTGTATTATCTGCGTTGATTTCTACTCCACTACAAATATTAAACAGTATTTTTATACTTGGTGAACAAGGCCCCCCGGAGGTTTCGTTTTTAGTTCCAGTTGGAATTATTGGAATTATAATGAAAGCGCTCTATGCAATAGCATATGTTTTACTAGGTAAAGGACTTCCTATTAAAAATCAAAGATTGAGGGCATTTATATTTATAGCTCTTATCTGGATTACAGCTTATTTGCCTCAAGTTTTGGGGCTAATTGGCGCAGATGGGCCTATTGCCGAGGTTTCCTTTAATATACCCATACTTATTTGTGATTCACTAACATATGTCATTGATGGGATTTTACTTGGATTACTTTATAAAGAGTTTCCTTATCAAAAAGCATTGCCGTGTTCTAAATCTGCATTGATAAAAACCATATTAGTTAGTTCAGTTGCTTTTCCAATTATAACTTTTGTTTTAGAGCAACTGTTGGGAGTGGTTTCCCCTGCATTGTATATCCATAATGCAATGCAGGTATCAAACGATAATGTAGTTTCTTTCTATTTGACATTTTACGGTTTCTTTATTATAACAGGGGCATTATTACCGCTGTTCTACCGCTTAACTGAATACAATAATGATAAACCTAAATCCGCGCTTCGATTTGGATTTATATTTTCAATCTGCTTATGGTCACCAGTGGTAGCAATTATGATTGCTTTTGGTACAGCCATTTTGCCAACTTTAATTTATATAGTTACATTTATTATTTCCATAATGACTGTTTCATATATGAATGGTGTCCTCATACGGTATTTCTCAATTTAAACAGTAAATTAGAGCAATATCACTAATAGGCACTCGACACAAAAAAAGGAGGCAGTCCCCCATTTTCAAAAGCTTGTGCGCGATATTGAAAAGGACCTTGTCAAACGTGTTGTTGTTTACAAAGATACTAAAGCTTTTGTAGTTACAATAAAAGCACTGCCTCCCACTTAATTTGTGCAGTTACTTCAGTGCAATCTTACTTCCGGTAATGAAAGATAAAGCCAAACTTATAACAAATGTCACACTAATGCAAAGAGCCATCAAAAGAAGATTCATTAGTCCTCCATTAGGATCTGCATATACAGGTAATGAAGTAATCCCCGGCATGACAAAGGCAAAACATTTAACGCCTAGTATCACTGTAAGCGCCCCACCAATTCCATTTGCTATCATAGCACTAATAAATGGTGTTTTATTAACAACATTAACACCATACATAGCCGGTTCAGAAATACCCAGAAACGCCGAAAAACTTGTTGAGAAGGCCGCCGACCTCATCTTTTTATCCTTCATACGAAGCGCAGCACCAAAAGCGGCACCAGATTCAGCCATGTTGTGACAAAAGGAAATAGGAAGGAGATAATCATATCCTAAGGCCGCGATATTTTGTATTTGAATTGGAGATGTTGATTGGTGCATCCCACCGAGAACGATGAGGGGCATAAAGAAGCCCAATAGGAAGCCTGCTAACACCCCTACTCTGTCAAATAGCCAGACAATTCCATCTGCCAAATAAATACCACACCAGGCTCCGATTGGTGCAGCTATTAATAGAGCAACCGGAATTGCAATTATTAAAGTAATTGCAGGAACAACTACCATTTTTAAAACATCCGGAATAAAACGATCTACAAAGCGATATATAAGTGCCATCAGCCCAACACCTAAAATAACCGGGAAAACAGAATTAGCGTAATTAAAAACAGGAATGTTCAACCCAAACAAGGCCAAACCTGATTCTCCGCTTTCTATAGCGGCAACAAAGCCCGGATACAGCAATGCTCCTGCCATACAAATTCCCAGATATTCATTCACCTTAAACTTTCTTGCGGATGAAACTGCCAGCAAGAATGGCAGGAAATAAAATGGAATATCAGAGATCAAGTTAAATAATGCCATCGTCTGACTCGTATCACTTATTATACTCATGCTTGATATGATTGCAAGTAACCCTTTTAGGATACCGCCGCCAACGAGTGCAGGCAATATCGGAGAGAAAATCCCGGAAATGACATCTAAAACAAAATTTAGAGAAATTTTATTTGAAGGTACACGACTCCCGATTGGAGCCAAGCCATTTTGCTTCATGATTTCTTCAATTTTTTCATAAACTTTTTTTACATTTGGACCAATAATAACCTGATACTGCCCATTTTTTATTTGTGTTCCAAGAACCCCTGGCAGGGCATTTATTTTACCCATATCAGCCTGATTTTCATCAATTAAATTGAAGCGAAGTCTTGTTACACAATGCAAATAATTAGAAATGTTTTTTTCTCCGCCTAGATTTTGAATGATTTTAACAGCCAATTCTCTATTATCCATATTATTTCATCCTCCCAATTATCTTAAGTCTTCTCCATTACTTTTAATTGTTTTTTGATACCAATAAAATGAATCTTTCCGATACCGTTTGCCGCTGCCTTTTCCTCCATTATCCAAATCAACATAGATTACTCCATATCTTTTATCCATTGTTAAGGGTCCACAAGAAACAATGTCAATGATTCCCCACATCGTATAGGCAATCAAATCAACCCCATCTATTATTGCTTCTTTCATTTGCTTTAAATGTTCTCTCAAATAAGAAATTCTATACTCATCATGAACTTTACCATCTTCTGTCAACGCATCATAGGCACCTAATCCATTTTCGGCTATAATTACCGGCAAATGATATCGGTCATATATTTGATTTAATGTAAATCTTAGACCAACCGGGTCAATCTGCCAACCCCATTCACTAGCTTCAAGATATGGGTTTTTATTGCCTATGATAAGATTTCCGGCAGTTTTTTCCCAGCCTTCTACATTCGTGGACACTTGAGAAAAATAATATGAAAATGATACAAAGCCTACGGTTCCAGCCTTTAGTAATTCCTCGTCTCCTTCTTCAAACTGAATCCGGACATTTAATTCCTCAAAGTAACGGTCTATGTATTCTGGATAGAAGCCTTTAACCATTACATCAAGATAAAACCAATTTGAATACTGATCATCCTGAATGGCCTGGATATTATCTTCCGGTTTACAAGTGGCAGGATAGGTTGTGAAACGGGCAATCATCGCTCCAATTGGTTTTCCCGGGACCATCTTCCTGCCAATTTGGACAGCCCTTGCACTACATAAAAACTGGTGATGAAGACACTGGAAAATTTCCTGATTCATATTCTCTTCATTTCCAGGAATTAGGCAAACACCATCCCATGGAGAAAATTTTGCTGCATTGATTTCATTAAAGGGCAGCCAATAATCCACATAATCTCCAAATCTTTCAAATAGCACTGTTACGTATTTTTCAAAGAATCCAATAATTTTTCTGTTTTTCCAGCCATTATACTTTATCAATAGGTTCACCGGAATATCATAATGAATCATTGTTGCAAAAATTTTCATACCATGCCTTTTACATTCTGAGAATAAATCAGCATAATATTGAATCCCCTCTTCATTAGGTATTGACTCGTCACCATTGGGGAAAATTCTTGACCAGCAAATCGATGTTCTAAAAATCTTTAGGCCCAAATCAGCCATCAGTGCTAAATCTTCTTTGTAATTATGATAGAAGTCAATTCCCCTCCGAAGTGGATAATATTCTGACCCCATATCTCTTAACGCCGTTTCATATTCTTTGAAAGAAAAAGGATTCTTATGATGCTTCTCTTCAATTTCTTCAGGACTCCATTCGGGATTAAGATATCTTAAATCTTGAGTGGAAATCCCCTTTCCCCCTTCTCTAAATCCGCCGTCTGCCTGCGAACAGGCTATTGCGCCTCCCCATAAAAAATTATTATCATAACCGTTTTTCAAATTATTACAACCTCCATTCCATTTTATTTTCTTTATACTAGTATTTTAGCAAGAAGTACATTCAAAAAAAATGTCATTTATGATATAATTTATTATCATATTCATTACAAGAGGTGCAAAATGAATGAGCAAAAATTACAAGAAAAAATATTCGAAATCACCGAGAGTGAAGAATGGCACTTAAATAATCCAGACAAATTAAGTCCCTTTTATGACAAACTAAAATTACAGAAGTATAAGGGGGTAGATTGTTACCTTTTCGATTTTGTGAATACCTTAAAAGAAAACTTTATTGGTATCGTAAAAGAGACTAGGTTTACTAAGATCCCGACACATTATCATATCGACATGGAAATGAGTTACGTATACGAAGGAGAATGCACATTTTTAATTAAAGGGCAAAAAATACATTTAACAAAGGGAGATTTATGTATTATTGATACAGATATTATTCATAGTGCAGAATACAAATCAGAAAATGATATTGTTTTTAATATAGTCTTTAGAAAGTCTTTTTTTACATCTCATTTTTTATCAAAAATATCTGACAAGGGTATATTAGGAACATTTTTATTAAATGCCATAAGCAGCAATCAATCTCATGACAGTTATCTTATTTTTCACACACTGGATAATGATAATTACCGGACTATTTTTGATTTAATGCTTTCCGAATATATTTTCCCCAGCTCATATAGCATAAGCCTTATCGAACATTATTTTTCTATTCTTTTTCTGGAGCTGATTAATTCATTACACGATTACGACGGATACCCTCATTTAAATGAAGCTCAGAAAAATATGGTTACAATCTTAAAATATATTGAAGAGAATTATGCTGAGTGTTCATTGTCAATGGAGGGTTTAGCTCATACAACTCATTTTTCAGTTAGTTATATCTACAAATTGCTTAAAACGATGACAGGCGCGACTTTTTCTCAATTAAAGCTTGAACAGCAAATGAAAGAAGTAGATTTTTTATTGACGAATACCTCTCTGCCGATAACAGAGGTTATTGAAAAAGTAGGCATTAAAAATCCAACTTATTTTTACAAAAAGTTTAAATCAATATATGGCTGCACACCAAAGGAATATAAAATTCGTGCCAACTTATAAAGTCTCACCATGAATAATTTCATAAGGTATCGTAATGCTTTGATTCACTTCTTTTCCTTCAATTAAATCGATAAGAAGCCTCACTGCAGATTCTCCAATCCCGGCAATATGATTATCCACTGTGGTAATCGCCGGCTCCCAATTTTTAAATATTTCGATTTTATCAAAGCTCATTATTCCATAATCAATGCCCACTTTTTTATCGGTTTTATGAAAATAAAAAATCAAATCCCCGGCAAATTTAGCACCCGAGCATAAAAAGGCAATTCTCTCCTCCCCATTTTGCAGCAATTGTAGGGCTTCACTACAATAATCATCACCCTTAATAACGTTAAATTTAAGATTTCTTCTTTTTACCGCTTTCAAAAATCCCATTAGCCGCTGTTCATGTCCATTGATATTGACATAATAACCGCTATTTAATGGAGGTACAACAAAAATTACTTTTTGGTACCCCTTTTTATAAATATATTCTACGGCGTCCTCAGTTGCCAGCTGCTCATCAATACCTACGTGGGGTATATCCTCCTCCATTTGGCTGCCTATCACAACCACCGGTATACTTAACTGATTTAAATATCTTAAAAACTCTCCGTCGCTGGAAACCGGTGAAATGATTAATCCATCTATTCGATGCCCCACAAGGGTCTGTATCAATTTTTTTTCAGTTTTTTTATCCTGCTCATGTAAGGTAATATTTAAAATATATCCTGCGCTTCTTGCTATTTTTTCCATTTCATTAATCATCTCGGCAAAATATTCATTACGTAAATCAACGACAACAATGCCTATTGTCATTGACTTTCCCTTGACCAGGCTTCTGGCAACAAGATCTGGTTCATAACCCAATTCTTTTGCTGTGGTAAGAATCCGTTTTTTAGTTTCTTCATTAATTCCTTCCAGTCCATTTAATGCCCGGTTAATCGTCGCTCTGGAGACGCCGCATATTCTTGCCAAATCCTTTGTTGTAACAGCCATTTCCAACACCCTTTCTCATTAAATTCATTTTATCATAATCGTCCTGTGATTCACAATAAAAAACTGTTGCTTCACTATACTTTAGTCTTATAGCAAATCAACAGCTTTTTTATATTATCTTCGCTCTCCATCTCCCTTTCCAAGACGGATAACATTCCATGACGCTTTATGAAGCAGGCTGATAACCATACCATCTTCCTGCTTCGACCGATTGCAGGCTTCTGGCCGGACATTTTGGATAGTGGCACCATTCCTGGCTTTTAAATCATCATTCTCTAAAATGATATGTTCCAATACCTGATAACCTTCAAAAGAACGTATATCGGATTCGATAATTATGTCCTCTTTCAGATTTCTGTTGACGGCAAATATAGTAAGTTCTTCCTTTTCTTCATTATACACAACAACAGATTCAATATCTGTCACTGCACCATGGTTAGTTGTTTCGTGACTGGGTGTATCTATAACAGAAAACAATGCCGTTCCCCTGCCATATTTGGAAGCGTGCATGAAAGGATAGAATATCGTTTGCTTCCAGGCATTTCCTCCGACGGCTTCTGTCATAATCGGCGCAATGACATTCACCAGCTGGGCGAGGCACGCAACTTTCACCCTGTCTGCGTGCTTGATTAATGTAATCAACATCAATCCCACTAAAAGTGCATCTTCAAAAGTATAAATATCTTCTAATAAGGCGGGGGCTATCTGCCATGGACGTTTCTCCATTGTGTCATTATCTTCCTGATTAGAATGGAACCAGACATTCCATTCGTCAAAGCTTATATACATATCCTTATGACTTCGTTTTTTTGCTTTTATGTAATCGCAAGTGGATATTACGGTTTTGATAAAAGCATCCATGTCATCTGAAGAAGCCAGATAATCATTACTGTCATTCCCGGCATTCCCGTAATACTGATGCATTGATACATAATCCACATAATCATAGGTGTGTGTTAAGGTAACGGCTTCCCATTCCGGGAATGTCACCATATCCTTTGATGAACTTCCACAGGATACTAATTCAATATCCGGGTCAATCTGGCGCATGGCTTTGGCGGTTTCCTCCGCTAACCGTCCATACTCTTCCATGGTTTTATGTCCGATCTGCCAAGGTCCATCCATTTCATTGCCCAGGCACCAGAGTTTAATACTATGAGGATCTTTAACCCCATGTTTTATCCGTAAATCACTATATTTTGTTCCTGACCTGTGATTACAATATTCTAAAAGATTGCATGCATCGGCTATCCCTCTGGTGCCCAGGTTGACTGCCATCATTATGCTGGAATCAACATCTTTTGCCCATTTTGCAAATTCATTAACTCCAATTTCATTCGTTTCCATGCTGCGCCAGGCCAGCTCTAATCTTTTAGGCCTGTCTGCCACCGGGCCAACGCTGTCTTCCCAATAAAAATTAGACACAAAGTTGCCGCCGGGATAACGGATTATCGGGACATTAAGCTCCTTTACCAACTCAATAACATCCCTGCGGAATCCAGCCGCTTCTGCTGTTTCATGCTCAGGCTGATATATACCGTCATATACGGCTCTCCCAAGATGTTCAATAAAAGAACCGTATATTCTCTTATCAATAGCCGCAATCCTAAATGCTTTGTCAATGATCATTTTTGCTTTTTTAGTCGTCATTTTTTATCTCCTTTAAACTTTTACTCTTATCATATTCCAGGATAAAGGTTCCATGATATATTTAAATCCATCTTCATATAGCTCTACATCTTCCAGTTGTTCGGGCCGAATCGCATCATGCTCGGTGTGATTAGTCATTTTTTTATCTTCTGCCCATAAAGCAACGTGTTCAATAATATGTTCAGGCCTAAATCCCTGAATCTCACTTGATATTCCAACACTTTCCTCCCTTCTATTTATTTGAAAATAAACAAGTTCCTCCCTTTCCTTATTGTATACCGTCACCGTATCTACGTAGGGCACCTCTTCAAACTGCTCACATCGATAAACCGGACTGCCTACTATGCTTTGCATGACGACGCCTCTCCCATATTTTGACATATAGGCAAATGGGTAATAAATAGGCTGTACCCACACATCTCCATTTTTTTCTGTCATGATTGCCGCACTAATATTTGTAAGGAGGGACTGGCATGCAATTTTAATTCTGCCTGCATACTTTAATATTACCATAAGCATGTCCGCAAATAAAAGGGTATCTTCCATCGAATATATCTGCTCACTGAAGCCCGGTGCAAGCCTCCAGGGGGTACGGTCAATTTCTTTTGTAACCTCATTATCAGGTATTGCCCAGACTCCCCATTCATCCAGGCTGATATATAATTCTTTTGAAGAACGTTTCTCTGCCTTTATATAATCGCAGACGCTGATAACTGTCCGGATATATTGTTCCATATCCAGCGCCTGGGCCAGAAACTCACCTGTCCCCTGATTCTGTCCGCCATAATATTGATGCAGTGCAATATAGTCTACATATTCATAGGTATGTTTTAAGGTAACGGATTCCCATTCCGGATAAGTATCCATATCAGACTTAGAGCTTCCACACGCTATCAGTTTAATATCAGGGTCTATTAATTTTATCGCTTTTGCTGTCTCCTGGGCAAGGCGGCCATACTCCTCCGCAGTTTTATGCCCAATCTGCCACTTCCCATCCATTTCATTTCCAAGGCACCACGTCTTAATGCCATAAGGTTCTAAAATGCCATGCTCTTTTCTCAAATCGCTGTATAAAGTTCCTCCCGCAATGTTACAATATTCTACGAAGGAAATTGCATTTTCAATCCCTTTCGTTCCAAGATTCAGCGCAAAAATAGGCTCTATATCTACCTTTTTTGCCCATCTCATGAATTCATTGGTACCAAATTCATTGGTTTCAATCGAACGCCACGCAAGTTCCAGTCTATTGGGTCTTTGTTTTATGGGCCCAACGCCATCCCTCCAGTCATAGCAGGAAACAAAATTTCCGCCGGGATACCTGACGCCTGTCACACCCATCTCTTTTACCTTTTCCATCACATCCTGCCGGAAACCATCTTCATCTGCCGTCGGATGTCCCGGCTCATATATTCCGGAATAAATAACCCGGCCCATATGTTCTACAAAAGAACTGTAAATTCTTTTGTCTATCTCCCCACTGATAAAATGTTTGTTGATAATAATATTAGCATTCTTCATAGTTGTCTATTTTCTCCCTCATCATTCTTTCGTCCCTTCTGCTGCAATACCCTCAACAAAATATCTCTGGAAGAAGATATAAAGTATCAGCAGCGGCAGTATGGAAATCATCGTTGCCGCAAGCGTAGGCCCATATTTAATGACTTTGTTTCCTACTAATACTGCCAGGCCGGCCGACAGAGTCCGCATATTCGCCGAGCTGGTGAGCATCAATGGATAAAGTAAATCATTCCAATTATTCATAAAGTGAAATATTGCCAGACTTGCTAATGCCGGCTTACAAAGGGGAACCATCAATGACCAATAGATTCTGAATTCTCCCATACCTTCAATCCGGCCTGCTTCTTCTAACGATTTTGGCAGCCCTACAAAAAATGACCGCATCATATAAATTCCGAACGCACTGGTCGCCCTGGGTAAAATCAGTCCGGCAAAAGTATCTAGTAAGCCCAGCTTATAGACCTCAATGTAAAGAGGCGTCATGATAATTTGAAACGGCACCATCATCGTCAGCAAAATAATTGAAAACAAGAGGTTCTTACCTTTGAACTGCATTCTTGCGAATGCATATCCTGCCAATGAATCAAGGAATACACTAATAATCGTTGTGCCTCCTGCAAATATAATTGTATTTTTCAGCATTTGGAAAACCGGAATGCTTCTACTTACATATAAGTATTGGCTGATTGTCCATTCTGCCGGAAAAAAAGTGGGGGGATAAGAGATGACTCCGGCATCTGTCTTAAAAGAAGAAACAAGCAGCCATAAGATGGGCAGCAATACCGTAAATGCAACTGCAAGTGAGATGATTTTACCTACAACATGGTTAATTGATATTTTCTTAGTCATCTAATGTTTCCCCCCTGCTCAATACAAATTTCCGCAAAACAAATGTAATAATAGCTACAATAACAAACAAATAGACTGATATGGCCGAAGCATATCCCAAGTCATAAGGCGCCGTCTGGAAGCCTCTGTCATAAATATATTGTACTAATGTTTCTGTCCTGTTAAGCGGTCCTCCCTGAGTCATGACATAGACCTGATCAAAAACCTGCAAAGCGGCTATTGTCGTTGTTACAATACAAAAGCTAATTGTGGGGAAAATACTCGGTATCGTAATTTTAATAAACTTCTTCCAGTGTCCTGCACCATCTATTTCTGCTGCTTCATATAAAGAACGGGGAATGCCGAGCGCTGCTGCCGACAGAAGTGTCAGCGTGTAACCAAATCCTCTCCATGCAGTAACTAAAATTACCGTAGGCATTGCCAGATTAGGATCCTTTAGAAAAGAAATAGTCTCCATACCGAGTGCTTTTAAAATATACGGAATGAAACCAAGATTAGGATCAAGAAGCATTGACCATACGATTCCAATCGCCGTCATGGAACAGACAAATGGTATATAATATATAGAACGCAGCATTTTTGCAAATCTGGTGTTTTTGGCTACAAACATAACCAGAATTAATGCAAGGCCGATCTGTAAGGGAACCTCCAGCAAAGTAAAATATAAGGTGTTAAGCGTGGCATTTGGGACTCTGCTGTCGGAAAATAATTTCTGAAAATTAACTAATCCTCCGAAAGAGATATCATTCATAAATATATTAATATTTAGCAGGCTAATGACCAGTGATGCAATTAAAGGAATAAAAACAAATAATGTTAGAATAATCATTGAAGGGGCAATAAAAGTATAGGCCCGCCTTTGTATGTAAGACTGATGATTTCTTTTCATAATCTACTCTCTCCTTCGAAAAGAGTCCTGGCGATAGTATATTGCCAAGACTCTTTTGATAATTGGCAGTTATTGAGAACCCAGCACTTTGTCCATCGCCTCCGATGCCTTCTTTAATGCATCTTCTGGTGTTAATGCTCCTGTTATCACTTCTTCAAACATCGGAAACATCACATCATTATCAATTTGGCTTGCTAACGCGTATCCCAGGTTATTGGAACGCCCAATCTCCGTAGCCTTAGAGATATCATTTAGTATCTCGTCATTTTGAATTTCCTCGTCTTCCATTAATGTTTTTGACCAAACCGGAAATCCATTTCTCTGAGACCATATTTTCAATACCTCATCTGACAGCCAGTATTGCATAAATTTATAGGCCGCCTCTCTTTTGGCATCATCTGTGCCCTTTGGGATGACATAACTGCATCCTCCGGCTATCGAATATGCCCCTTTGGATCCGGTCGGAATAGAGGTAACGCCAAAATTAATTCCATTTTCCCGTAATCCATTGATTTCCCATGGTCCACTCATATACATTGCGATTTGCCCTGCCTGTAACATCGCATCTGCATCAGGACCTGTAATACCCATTGGAGTCACTCCATGATTGACAGTCAATTCCTGCAGCCATTTAAGGGTCGCTAAGTTTTCTTCCGAATCCAAAAGGTTCTCACCTGTCGCAGGATTATTTGAATCTCCGCCATTAGCCCATAAAAACTGCATATATGTTGTATTTACGGGTAGTGCGAGCCCGTACTGATTCTTTGAAGTATCTGTCAGCCGGATAGCATATTCCGCCATTTCATCCAAGGTAGTTGGCGGCTTCTCCGGATCAAGTCCTGCCGCTTCGAATAAATCTTTATTCCAATACAGATAGCCCGCATTGTATTGCATCGGTGTGCCATATAATTGTCCATCAATATACGATAACTCTAAGACATTTTCCAGAAAATTATCTTTGTCTACGCCTGTAGCTTCCCAGAAATCACTGATATCCTCCAGAGAATCATTGCTTACGTAAGGCGCCAGGTATTCTACACCAAACAAAGCCAAATCTGGCGCCGTATTTGTAGCAATGGAGGCCGGTAATTTTTGCTGCAAAGTATCATTAGGCATAATATCCATATTTACAGTAATATTATCTGTATTGGTTGCATTGAATTCATCCACAATTTCTCTTAAAATATCACCATCTGAACCTGTAAATACATTCCAGAACTCTATGGTAACCGGTTCTCCCTCAGTATTGTTACCGGCAGAATCATTATTTCCTGAGCCACTATCCCCCGCCGTCGTCTGATTCGTGCCTGATGCTCCACAGCCGGCCAATAAGGTTATCATCAATAGGCCAGCTAATAAGATACTTAATAGACTCTTTTTCTTCATTAAAAATACCCTCCTTTTTCAATTTCTGATTACAAGTACAAGTTTAAGTTCACGTGAACTATTTATGGAATAATTCTGCACATTATTTAAAGTATTTCCTAACCCTCCTCTGTTTTAACTTTTTTTATTTAAATAGTTCGACATTTTATGTTACGTTCTCGTGAACTATTTGTGTTTTTTATAATACTGCAATATGGCTATTTTGTCAACATTTTTTTAATATTTTTATTCATATAGTGTAACAAAAAATGGCTTACAGCAACTTAATCCACAAAATTGCTGTGATGATAGGATATTATAAACTAAACATGTGCTAAATTTTATTAAGGCACAGGAATCCACCGCCGGGCTTTAGGAGCCATGCCAGTCACACCTAAAAAAAGACCGAATTTTCATTCGATCTTTTTTCCTCCCGAGTAAACTGATAGAGTCTATAAGTCTTGAAACCGAACCCAAATACAATCGATTTCCGTGTAGCCATCCCAATAACTGAAGGCTACTTTATTCGTGCCAGCTTTTAAGTAAGCAACTATCACGACCCATCCAAAGCGGCCCCAGTCTTTTGTTTGCGGAAAAACAACTTCTTGGGATTCTTCATCGTTAATCGTGATTTTTTGTGTACATTTGACCCCACTACCGTTATCATAACGAATTAGTATAGCATAATCGCCAGACGTCACAACTTCAATGTTATTGAACACTACACTACTGTCGTCATAATTGATTCCTCCTACTTTCTGTTCATTGGAGGCGTCGTAATGGTTAACTATGTTGACATTGGTCAAATCAGCATTTTCAGCCTCGTAATCTGTGAAGTGTACCGGGATTGCGCCTATTCGTAAATCGTTCAAATCCGTCTCATCATTTTGGACATTCACCGCCTGATATATAACCTTGTTGGTAATATCAGTCTCCATGCTCATACTCAGCCCTGTTAAAAGTGCGTTATCGTCAATAGAATCAAATACGACAGCCATAGGAAGCCGCTCCCAATAGCCTTCTCCCAGATTACGGTTGACAAAAAAGTTTTGTCCCTGCATCAAGTGGCCGTTCTCATCCAGAGCCCATTTGCTTCCAACAACTACCATGCCATTTTCAGTGCTATCATCTACCCATATTACATAGGGGGAACTGCCAATACCACGGCCATCCTCCAGAAGGATTGGTGTACCAAGGTCTTCCGAATCCCAAGTAACCCCATCAGGAGAAGTCTTAAAATAGACTGGTGCACCATCGACCTCAACGCTTGGGCGATTTACCACCTCATAAGTAGCCAGGCGGACACCGTTAGGCATTGTTGCCATAGTAATCATTCCTGGGCGGTCACTTCTGTTGGGAATACCTACAACATTTTGAAGCTCACCCCATGTCCTCCCAGCATCGGTCGATATTCTTTGTACTTGTGCTTGAAGAATCCCTTTGTCTTTCTGTCTTTCATCAGAATAATAACATACCAGATGACCGTTTGCGCTAACAGCCAGATACGGTTCCCATACTGCGGTAGTAGTGGATTCAGGAGACTTGTCATAAACTGCAGGACCGCCAGAATCAACAGTGCTTAAATGTGTCCATGTTATCCCCATATCAGTGCTGTAGAAAATCATGATATTGGTTGTTGATTCATCATCCGGTTTTAAATTTCCGGCAAGCAGCAAAGTGCCTTCCTCAAAATCACCCATTTGCTGTGGCATTTCAAACAGGAAGGGATTCATTTGCCGTGTAAATCCTGTTGTGCTGTCCCACATATTAGAGATACGTTCCCATGTAGCACCGTGATCTGTACTTCTGAAAACAGGCCAAACTTGATGACCGTCAAACAACGTTGTCAGATCGCATGTAGCTATTAGTGTTCCGTTAGCATCACCATTGTGACGCAATGTGAGGACCCTGGCATAGGTAACACCAGGACTTACGGAGTCTATAGGGTCCGGAGAAAAAACCAGTGCGCCATTGTTTTCAATTATGCCTCTCATTTAATCCACTCCATTCTTTAAATTTTGTGATCAGGTTGATACTTCGTACTCGTAAGGAACAAGAACTCAAAATAAAGTATAACACTATTTGCAAAGTGTCACAAGCAGATTATACTATTAAATGGCATAAATTCACTGTTCATGGTGCTCCCTCTCATTTTATTTAGTAATCTTTTTCATATTTTGATATTAACGCCACTAACCATATACTACCATTTTTATTCAAATATTTCATTGTCATAATTAGACAAATATTGTATTTATTTTTAATATTTTTCCATTATCTTGAAGTAACGTATTTTAGATTATATCCCTTTAAAGTCCAAAATCAGAAGTATTTGTGTTGAACCTTCCTCCTGTTCAATTTCAAAAAAATAGTTGGTGCAGTCATAATAAAGCTGAATAAGAAAAAATACGGTAAGCGAGTTTTTTATACAGAACGATGGATTTAGAAGATGGACTGGATTCATCGTAAAGAACCACTGAACCAAAGACGGAGAAGCCGTCGTAAGGAGATATATAGCATTGGATACGTCACTCAGTCAAAGAGGATACTCGTAATCCGCTTAGCTACTTACTCGTAACCTCCCAGCAGCTCCGCTGCTATTTCAGTGAGCGCCTAAACGCTCACTGAAACAAGTAAGTCCCCAGAGTGTTTTTGACTCTGTCACACCGCTTTCGCTTCGCTTAGAAGCGGGGGACTTCCTTAGGAGGTTAAAAAGGAGGTCTGTTTCTGAGTCTCTGAGCAGCTTAAGATTTGTAGATAATGCACAGCAACTCAATGAACAAAATTGCTGTGCAGATAGAGAATTATATATTTTAAACAGCCAATAACGCCTGCTCAATATCTTCAATAATATCATTTATATTTTCAAGTCCCACAGAAAATCTAACCATGCCTGGATTAACACCTGCCGCGATTAATTGTTCGTCTGTTAATTGACGATGGGTTCCACTAGCCGGATGTAGTACACAGGTACGTATATCCGCCACATGTACTTCTCTGGATGCAAGCTTTAGGGCATTCATAAACTTAATGGCACTATCCTTACCACCCTTAATAATAATTGATGTGACTCCACTACAACCTCCCGGCAGATATTTTTGCCCAAGATCATAATAAGCATCGCTTTTTAGCCCGGGGTATTTGACAGATTCTATTTTATCAGAGCTTACAAAGTAGTTAGCCACCGCAAGTCCATGACTGCAATACTTTTCCATTCTCATGGGGAGGGTCTCCAGTCCCAGATTCAGTAAAAAGGAAGAATGTGCCGCAGGATAAGCACCTAAATCCCTCATTAACTGCATTCTGGCTTTAACAATATAGGCGGCTTTTCCAAATTCACGGGTATAAACAACACCATGATATGATTCATCAGGCTCTGTAAACTCAGGGAACTTACCGTTTGCCCAATCAAAATTGCCGCTGTCTATAATGACCCCTCCGGTTTGCAGCGCATGCCCATCCATGTATTTAGACGTGGAGTGGACAACAATATCGGCACCATATTCAAAAGGCTTACATAATATAGGTGTGGCAAATGTATTATCCACAATCAAAGGCACATTATTATGATGTGCTATCGCTGCCCACTTTTTGATATCTAAAACCGTCAGGGCAGGATTAGCTAATGTCTCACCAAATACTGCTTTTGTATTTGGCTTAAAGGCTTTCTCGACTGTTTCTTCATCAGCATCGGCATCGACGAAGATACATTCAATTCCAAATCTTTTTAAGGTCACCGCAAATAAATTAACCGTTCCGCCATAAATGGCTGATGTACTGATGAAACTATCACCGCTCTTACACAGATTAAGGATAGAAAAAAGCGATGCCGCCTGGCCTGATGATGTACACATGGCTCCGACGCCGCCTTCTAAATCTGCCAGTTTTTTCTCTACGGCCTCTGTGGTAGGGTTCGAAAAGCGGGAATACATATGTGAAGTAGGCAAATCAAACAATTCACCGATTCTTTCTGTTGTATCAAAGGCATACGTAGTGCTCTGAACAATAGGCATCACTCTTGGTGCGCCATCCTCCGGTGTATATCCTGAATGCAGGCATTTTGTTTCATCTCTCATGTCATGAGTCTCCTTTTAGATATTATATATTTAACTTTCCTTAATTCTATCACACGTCTGCAATTTCCACAATATGTTTGTCCGGGTCATAGAAGCGAATATCGCGTTGTCCCCATGGATATTCATTTATTTGCACCATAGTATATCAGGCCGGTGCTTTAGTTCTGAGCATCTTATCAATGTCAAATTTCTTACTTACACGCTACACTATTGGGACACATTTGTCAATGTTGGGACAAAAATATTCATATTTTATTGTAATAAATCCTAGAAATTGTTATAATTACTATACAAGATTATGAAATGTTATGTTTTTAAAGTTCCCGATAAATATAATAAAACGGAAATCTCTTGGCATCAAGTTCAACAATACTTCGCCAAGTATTCAGATATTCGTTTGAAGGAGGATTCTATGTCCAAAACTTTTAATGTTACCGGTTTGTGTATTCCAGATAAGCACTACATGATTGACATATCCGAAAGGATAGAGGAAATTGTACGCATGGTTGAGAATGGGCAATATTTTACAATCAACCGACCAAGGCAATATGGAAAAACCACCATATTAAATGCATTATCAAATGCACTTAGAATAGATTATGTTGTGATTGATTCAAGTTTCGAAGGTACAGATGATGGTTTGTTTTACTCTGCCGAAAATTTTTGCAGCCGTATACTGGGCAGATTTGCGAAAAATATTCGTTTTACGGATCAAGCTGCTTACAAACTTCTCTTAAAATATCATGAAATGAAACCTGAAAATTTTGATGATCTGTCGAATATTATTACGAACCTTGTAGAAGAATCCGATAAAGAGGTAGTGCTCTTAATTGATGAGGTTGATAAAAGCAGTAACAGTAAAATATTCCTGCAATTTCTTGGTCTTTTAAGGAATAAATATCTCGCTGGTAATGCAGGCAGGGATCTTACGTTTAAAAGTGTAGTTTTGGCAGGCGTACATGATATAAAAAACTTAAAACTTGCTATTCGGGATGAAAGTGATACCAGATTTAATAGTCCATGGAATATTGCATCCAGATTTAGTATTGAAATGAGTTTTTCCTCAAAAGAGATTGAAGTAATGCTTCTGGAATATAAGAACGAGCATTCATTAGCATTTGATGCTAAAATGATTGCGGATGGTATATATCAATTAACAAGTGGATATCCTTATCTTGTAAGTGATATCTGTCTGATTATTGATGAAAACCTGAATCGAGATTGGTCTTCAAATGGGGTAAATAATGCCGCCAGACAAATATTAAATGAAAAAAATACGCTTTTTGATGATGTAATAAAAAACATTGCCAATAATAATGATCTAAAACAGGTGGCAATAGATATTTTATTTGAAGGAAAAAGGGTTAGCTATAATCCTTACGCCTATGAAAAAGGTATCCTCTATGGAATATTTACAGACAGAGACGGGCGGCTTGAAATCCATAACAAATTATTTGAAATAAGTCTATATAACTTCCTTTTAGAACAGCAAAACGTAAAAACTTTAGCCGCTCCGCTGACATCTGTAGAGCAGAATAGATTCATCAAAAACGGCTGCCTGGATATGGAAACGGTGGTATTGAAATTTCAGGCGTTTATGAAAGAAGAATATAGGAAAGAAGACGAACGTTTTTATGAGAAGCATGGAAGGCTATTGTTTCTGGCTTATTTACGCCCCATAATAAATGGTAAGGGGTTTTATTTTGTAGAATCCCAAACAAGAGAAAACAGGCGTATGGACATTGTGGTAACTTATGGAGACAAGAAACATGTAATTGAACTCAAAATATGGTACGGCCAGCAGTATGAACAGGAAGGTTTAAATCAGCTGGTGAATTACCTTGACTCCCAAGGGCTTGACGAAGGATGGCTTATAACCTTTGGATCTCACAAAGGGAAACAGCAATCAGAGGGATGGATGCCCTTTGGTAAGAAGCGCATCTTTAAAGTAATTGTATAAGTACAGGATTCCTTTCAGGGGTATGGGGTTTGTCATCATCGGCGGATATTACTCTTAAACTTAACGGAAATCATAAAATTCCTGTTTGTGAAACATTTCTATCTCATATTTATAAGGCGCATAAGACTTTTTAGGATTGACCGGATCTTTAATATATGGTGTTTCTAATATTTTAGGCACTTCAATAAAGTCCTTATGATGAACAATATGATTTAAGGCCGTAAAGCCAATATACCCATAACCAATATTCTCATGCCGATCCTTCCCTGATCCGCTTATATTTTTACTGTCATTGATATGGAAGACCGCTATTTGATTTTTATCAATAACCTTATTTAATTGGTCTATAACACCGTCAAAATCTCCGACAATATCATATCCTGCATCATGAACATGGCATGTGTCAAAGCATACCCGAAGCTTATCATTTAACTTGACACCGTCATATATTTTTGCCAAATCCTCAAAAGCGTTTCCAACCTCACTTCCCTTTCCTGCCATCGTTTCCAGCGCTATATAGACACCCGTATCTTGGCTCAATACTTCATTAAGCCCTTCTACTATTTTCCTTATACCGGTTTCCTTTCCTTCACCTACATGAGAACCAGGATGTAAAACTAACACTTGGCTGCCTAAAGCTTTTGTCCTTTCTATTTCGATAGCCAGAAAATCAACTGCCAGCCTAAAGGTTTCAGGTTTGACACTATTGGCCAGGTTGATGATATAAGGCGCATGGACAATAAACGCTTCGATATCTTGAGTTTCCATGTAGTCCCAGCCCGCCGTAATATTCATCTCCTCTATGGCTTTTCGTCTGGTGTTCTGTGGCGCTCCCGAATAAACCATAAATGTATTTGCACCATAAGAGACTGCTTCCTTTGCTGAACCCAGCAGCATTTCCTTACCACTCATCCCCACATGGGAACCCAACCTTAATGTAGTCATGATTTACCTCCAAAGTATTTCTTAAAAACTTTGGCAACTTCAACATTTGCCTCTTTAACAAAGCCCTGGTATGTTTCTAAGAGATACTTCCCCTCAGCAGTCAATACGGCGCCGCCGCCGCCGCTTCCGCCGATTCTTCTCTTAAGCAGGGGGACACCCAATTTACTCTCTGCTGCTTTAACTATTTTCCAGGCTTTACTATAAGCCATGCCCATCTGCATGGTCGCTTTATTTAGAGATTCATACCGCTCTACATTTTCCAATAAAGCTACAATACCAGGACCGAAAACTTTAGTTCCCTTCGTTATTTTTAAAGACATATCAAAATCCAGGCCATCAAAATCCATCAGTATCTCTTCCTTCCTCCACAGCCTCCAGTGCAGTTACAATACCTTTTTTTACAGCCTCTGATGATATTGTGGCAGATGTGATCGCATCTACGCCGCTAATCTCTGCTGCCGATTTAAGGCCGGTAAAGTTATCAAGATAGCTGTCTTCCAATACTTTAGAGCCGAGCCCTTCTGTTTCACTATGGCTGATTACTTTTATGCCTGAAATACTTCCTTCGCTGCCAATCCCGACTAAGAGATTTATTTCACCGCCGTATCCCTTTGTCAGCAAATCGACTGCATATTTGCCATTGCCGGAGCTCCAGATGCCTTGAATAGAATCTGTGTATTCTCCATTTTCTGTGAGTTGTATATCGTCCGTTCCCAGCAGTTTAGCCGCTGCCGCCTTAGAGTCCGCAGATATACCAGTCTCCTCTTCTGGTTCAGCAAATTGCCTGTATACCCCTGCTGCCGCTGACGCTATAACCATGAGGACAACCATGGCAATCAAAGCAGGCTTAATAATATCTCTGGCCATCTTCTTTTGACTTCCAAAGGGTTTGATTCTGGTCGCCTTCTCAATCGGCGGCACCACCAGATTCATCAGGACAATCGCAAAGGATACCCCTTCCGGGAAAGGCCCATAAGCTCTGATCAGCACCGTAATAAGTCCCAGCCCTAACCCATAGATCACCTTACCAAGATGGGTAAGGGGTGACGAGGAATAATCAGTGGCCATAAAAAAGGCACCAAGTATCAGCCCTCCGGTTAAAATCTGCCGGAGAGGATCTTCTCCCAGGAGAAATGACAGGCAGATTACTGTCCCGATATAGGTTAATGGTATGGTAATGTGGATGACCTTTTTTATCAACAAGTAAATACCGCCCAAAAGTAATGCCGCCGCACAGGTTTCTCCTAGACTTCCGGCATGATTCCCTAAAAATAGTTCCATCAGGGAAAAATCACCGGGATTAAGCAGAGGCGTGGCTGTGGACACCGCATCAGTAGTAAGAGGGAGGCTCCAGGTACTGATTTGCCCCATCGCGGTCAAAAGCAGGACTACACGGGCAGCAGCGGCAGGATTTAACGTATTTTCACCGATGCCCCCAAAAAGCTGTTTTACAATCACAATGGCTATAAAGCAGCCTAAGATGGCGATCCCAAAATGAACACCCACAGGAAGGTTAAACGCCAATATCATTCCCGTAACTACTGCACTTAAGTCTGTGATCGTCTGTTCCTTTTTAAAAAGTGCTCTTACGCCCCATTCAAAAAAAATACACGATACGACGCAGATAACTACCACCAGCAATGCCCTTATGCCGAAAATAACCGTTGCCGCCGCAAGTGCCGGAACTAGGGCAATAACAACGTCCAACATAATTTTCCGGGTATTCATCGGTTTCTTGATATGTGGAGATGCCAAAACCATTCTCATTTCCATAAAATCACCCTCCTTTATGCTCTGATGCCGCAAGCATTTTCTTTGAAACCTGGTGCTTTTCGGTCAGTTTTCTCTTTGCGGGACATATATAGGAACAGCAGCCACAATTAATGCATAGATTGACTGAAAGTTCCTTCAGATCCTCGATCGACACCTTATCATGAGCCTTTTCCAGTTCCACCGGCATAAGATCCACCGGGCATACCAAAATACATTTCCCACAGTGAATACAGGCAGTGGTCTTTGTATCTGCCTCCACATGATGGTTAAACGCCAGAACCGCATTGGTTGTTTTCAGTACAGGGGACTTGGTTTCAGTCACTGTCATGCCCATCATCGGGCCGCCAAAAAGCAGCTTATCGGGACGTTCTCCCTTGCTGCCGCAAAATTCAATGATATCACTGACCTTCGTTCCTATAGGAACCCTGATATTACCAGGCCTTTCGACCAAATTTCCGTCTACGGTTATCCTTCTGGACACTAAAGGCATACCTGTTTTAAAATACCGGGAAAGCTCTGCAATACTGGTTACATTCATAACAATCACACCTACATCTATGGGAAGCGCATTTTCTGGTACTACTTTCCCCGTCAGGGAATAGATCAATGCTTTTTCTGCTCCCTGGGGATAGATAGAGGGCAGCACTTTAACTGAAATTCCGGTTTCATTTTCACATAAACACTTTATCAAGTCAATAGCATCAGGCTTATTCCTTTCAATACCGATGACTGCACTTCCGATATTAAGATGGCCACACACTAATTTTATCCCTTCGATGATATCTACGGCGCTTTCCAGCATCTCTCGATTATCCGAAGTGATATAAGGCTCACATTCTGCCGCATTAATCAGCAGCGCCTTTGCACGTCCCTTTTTTATATCTAGTTTTCTATGTGTGGGGAATCCTGCGCCTCCAAGTCCGACAAGGCCACTTTCATATACTGCTTTTAAGAAATCTTCTTTACTTCCTACCACTGGTTTCACAAGCGCCGCACAGGGTGTCTGTGCCTTATCTGCCCGGATAACAACTGACTGCACCGAAAAACCATCCAGGGACTTAATCTCCCTGATATCTGTAACGACACCAGAAACAGATGCATGAATGGGCGGACCGGCTTTATTGGCAGTTTCGCCAATCATCTGTCCCACAAAAACAGTCTCGCCCACCTTAACAATCGGATTGCAGGGAGCTCCCATATGCTGCGACATGGACAGGACAACCTCGTCTGGGACAGGTATCGTTTTGGTTTCACTGTGATTAGTATTCTTATGACTCTTTAACGATACACCGCTTAATTTTTTTTTGCTAAAAATGTTAGCCATAGACAAACACCTCCTGTATCAATAATACGCAAAACAAGTTTAAAAGTCAATTGATGTTAATTAAAATTTATGGTATAATATTCATATTAAAGAGTATACTATTGTTAAAATTATTAAGGAGGATGGAAGAATGAAAAAAGCATTATATTTAACAATGGCAATGTTGATTTTATTAACCGGCTTGACCGGATGCTCCACCGGAGCTGCAGGCAATGGTTCAGCCACCTACAAAGATGGTACCTACAGAGCCGAATTCAGTGATTTTGATTCCCATGGCTGGAAGGCATTTGTGGAGGTTACTGTAAAAGATGACAAGTTTACGGAAGTAGTCATTGATTACCTGGATGCAGACGGCAATAAAAAGAGTGCGGATGAGGAATATAAGACCACCTGGCAAAGTGTTAATCCGGACATGTATCCTGAAAAAGCCTACAATGAATTAAGGGATCAGCTCCTGGATAAACAAGATATCACTAAGATCGACGGCGTTTCAGGCGCTACCAGTACAACAGATAATTTTAAAACCCTGGTTGGTGCATTGGAAAGTAATATGAAGTCTGGTAATACTGATACTGTTATCGTCGATTTACCGAAAGAGAGCGAATAGCTCTAACATGCGCCCGCCGGGCGCACAACAAATCAGATGTTAAGAATTTGCCTCCTAACATCTGATTTTTTTGCACATTATGTTATTGATTATGTGGCCTATTGACTTAATTCTTTAGCCTGGCTCTCTATGGTTTCTTCGGTTTCTACACTCTCCTCCGTTTCCGGGATTCCCTCTGTTTTTGAAGTTTCATCTGTCTCTGTCATATCTGTTTCATCCTGCACTTCAGTTTCAGAAGTTTCTTCAGCAGGAAGAGCCCCACGATTCACTGTCAGCGTATAAGTGTTCTCATAACCTGAAGGTGACGTTACAATAATTTTAACCGTATTAGCTCCCATAGCAAGTGTTTCTTCTTTCTCAATTGTAACTACAGAATCCTCTTCCATAGGTATTGCACTTAAGGCAATCATCTCATCTTCTTCAGCAACATCAACACTATATTCAAAGGTGTTCGGGTCAAAATCTGTATTTAGCTCTCCGGGATCCACAAGTAAATCACTGAGTCTCGCCTCCTCAGACTGGCTGTCGTCTTCTGTTATATTAATAGTTGCTTTAGTTGTTGCTGCCTCAAGAAAGTTAAGATTTTCTAATTCTTCAATGTAAGTATCATATAAGTCAATATCCGATTCTCCAACTTCCAGTGCCTTAAAAGTAAGTTCATATTCAGCCAATTGGCTTCCTTCATCAAAAGTATCCATAATATGTACCACTCCCGAAGCCCCGGCGAGGGCATCATCGTCACAAGGCACATATTCCAATAACTCTGAATTATAGCTCACAAAGCTATCAATAGAGGCCATGGCAGTATCACTGCTGATTGCTACTCTGACAGTAAACTCCTGCCCTTTTTTGATTTCAGATTCATCTACAGTCACTGAAATATTAGCGCTGTTAGCCTTTGAAGTGATTCCACTAATTATAAAGCCACAGGCAATAACGAAAACAAGGCTAAATGCAATTGCTATCTTTTTCATCTTTTCATCCACTCTCCTCATCTACTTTTACTTCTTACGTGTTATATTAACGGTGTAAGTCGTTGTCGAACCGTTACCCGCCGTACAGGTCACTTTGACTGTCTTCGTACTACCGGCCGTCAGCGAATAGCTTCCTGTGCCACTGATACCTTTGGCATAGCTGCTGACTGCGGCGGCGCCTACAGTTACATTATTGACACTATTGGGAACAACAATATCATAGGTTTTCGTTTTATAGTTAAATGTAGGTGTAAGATAATTCGTACCTGCGCTGCTCTTTACTGTCAATGATTTCAAATAACTATTTGGATTTCCCGTTTTTGCCGGCAGCGAGCAGGCTGACGACGGCATATTATTATATACAGGTATATAAAATACCAGCTTACCATTAAGTGCACCATAGTTTTTATATGCTGTATACACCGTACTCGCCTCGCTGGATGCCGCCTGTACATTAGTCATATACTGGTGTCTGTAAAGTGCATTTTTATAAACCACATTAAACTTCTGGAAGTAAAGGGTGTTCTGCCCAATATTTATATAAGATTCCCCAAGGAACTTTGCACCGCCGACGATTGCTTTATACGGTGTATTCCATGGTCTTCCATAAGTTGTATATTTCCCGCCGCTACCGCTGGCATAATATAAACCATTGGCAATAGCATTTGAACCATCACTGGCTCCGATATTAAAATAATTATAATATCCAGGATACGTCGAATGGGTTCCGGTAATAGCCGAAGTCCCACCAGTTCCTAGTTCCTGTCTTGACCTGGCTGCTAAAAAGTAAGGACTGACACTGGCCGCTTTTCCTGCTTCTACGAATGTAGATGCATAGGATTTAGTCACAGACGATCCGTTTTCTTTATATGTATAATTACCACTCATAAATGTGCCGCCCAATATACTTGACACCACTGATTTCGTCTGAGAAGAATCATAGGCCAATGACTCAAATTGGAATATCTTGCTTTCCGTCAGGAAGTTACGGGGATCCATATAGTAAGAAATCACACCGCTGGATGCCGAATACCAATTACTTCCGTCGCACAACGTATATTTATCTGTTGACCAGTCATAGGCTCCCGAATCTGTAGACAAATACGAAAATGCAGTATTGGAGTTGATGGAAGTTTGATATGTATTAATCCTTACAACACTTTCTTGAGCAATCACCGTATTCCAGTCAAGCCCTGTTTTAATAGCTTTAAATTCCCAGTCAGGATATTTGTTATGTAATTCCCTTAAATAACTTTTATAAGATTCCGGAAATTCACTAATTGATGTTTCAAAGCTTGTATTACTGCTGCCTGAGGAACCGCTGTCATTTGAAGAATTACTGCCTGAGGAACCACTGCCTGAAGAATTCTTAGTAATATAACTTGAATAAACGTAGCCCGTGACCGAATTTCCACCAATCTTAACCGTAACCTTATACCACGAGCCACTGGTTCCTGTAATAGTGACTGTTGTCCCTTTAGAAATTGAACCCAGGACCGTACTGCTGGTTGATGCAGAGGATCTGACATTTAAAGCGTTCACATTAACTGTCCCTGTCGTACTAGTAGATCCGGATGAACTGCTTGACGAACTGTCGGAAACCGAAATATAATCCGAATGAACATATCCTGTAACCAAATTCCCATTGACAGTTGCTTTCACCTTATACCATGAACCACTTGAGGCAACAAGCGTTACTTTGGCTCCTTTGGAAAGACTGCCATAAACAGAGGCTGTCGTTGAAGCTTTAGATCTGACATTCAATGAAGTTGCTGTAACTGTTCCAGTACCTGATTTCGGTGTCTCATTCGTACCGGAGCTGCCAGAACTGCTGGACGAACCACTTGATTTAGTTATATATTCGGCATAAACATAACCCGTTTTTGTACTTCCATTAATCTTAACCGAAACATTATACCATGAACCGCTGGTTCCCTTAATCGTCACCGAAGTACCTTTACTTACTACTCCCAAAACGCTGCTGCTGGTTGACGCCGAAGATCTGACATTTAATGAATCCACATTAACGGTGCCCGTTCCCGAAGCACTGCTTGAACCACTAGTTGAAACGTAACTGGAGTGTACATATCCTGTCCTGGAGGTACCATTAACTTTGGCAGTCACTTTATACCATGAACCACTGGTTCCCTCTATTGATACTGACGCTCCTTTGTAAATACAGCCATAAGTAGCTGCCGTTGTTGATGCACTTTTACGTACATTTAACGCACTGGCCGTCACTGTTCCCGTAGAAGCCGCAAAAACCTTTGACGGGCATAAACTTAATACCTCGGCCGTTATCAGCAGCATGGTTAATACAAATATAATTTTCTGTCTTACCGGTAATCTTTTCACCATGTCTCTCCCCATTCTTTTCATTTGTTACAATTTTGTTACGTATTTATTATGATTATGTCATATTTAGAAGAAGAAATCAAGATGTTTTTGCAATATTTTTTTGTTTTTTAGAAAATACTTAAATTGAGTAACCTTTTAATTTGCAGTATCAAATTGACTATGATAAAGATTATAGTAAAATCCTTTATTTTTCAATAAAGATTCATGGGTGCCCTGTTCAATGACATGGCCTTTGTCCATGACTATAATTAAATCGGCCTCTCTAATGGTTGATAGCCTATGGGCAATGACAAAGCTTGTATGACCCTTCATCATATCTAAAAAGGTTCTGGATATTTGTCTTTCTGTCAGGGTATCTACATTACTCGTTGCTTCATCAAGGATAAGCATCGGCGGATTTAAAAGCATTGCCCTGGCAATGGTCAGCAGCTGTTTCTGGCCTGCCGAAATATTGCCGCCGCCTTCATCAATGATTGTATCATAGCCCTGTGGCAGCCGCTTGATAAAACGATGGGCTTTTGCCGATTTTGCTGCGGCAAAAATTTCTTCATCATCGGTTCCCGGCTTCCCAAAAGCAATATTTTCTTTAATAGTTCCTTTAAACAACCATGTTTCCTGCAATACCATGCCGAATTGGCGGCGTACATCTGATCTGTTCATGGATTTAATATCGATTCCGTCAATATTGATTGCGCCGCCTGTAAGGTCATAAAAACGCATCAGAAGATTGACCATCGTTGTTTTTCCCGCACCTGTAGGCCCGACAATAGCTACCGACTGGCCCTTCTTGATACTCAGGTTAAAGTCAGTGATAAGGGGCTTGTCAGGTTCATAGGAGAAACTTACACCGGAAAATGCCACGTTGCCCTCGACATTCTCTGTCATGACTGATTTCAGGTTCTCCTCTGGCTCCATTTCCTGGTCAATCACCTGAAAAATACGTTCCGCTGCAGCAAGGGCAGCTAATATTTGGGTCATCAATGCTGTCATTTCATTAAAGGGTTTGGCAAACAGTGCGGAATAGGTTAAAAAGCTGGAAACACCTCCTACACTAAAGCCCATCCGAATTGCACAGATTCCGCCTACAAGGCCAACTAAAATATAAGAAATATAATTCACAAACCGGGTCGTGGGATTTGTTAACGATGAATAGAATTGTGCTTTTTGTCCAACCTGATATAATCTTCCATTGATTTCTTCAAAAGATGCTGCGGATTCATTTTCATAATTAAAGGCTTTAATTACCCTTTGTCCGCCGATTTGTTCTTCCACAAACCCATTTAATTCTCCTATGATTTTCTGCTGCTCTCTAAATTTTTCGTTAGAATATCTTGAAACTGTTTTCGCCACGAAAAACACAAGAGGGGTCGCCGCAATAACAGCTAAGGTGACAATCGGACTTAAATATAACATAAATGCCAAAGCAGCTAAAATTGTCACAATACCTGCAAACAATTGGGTTATGACCTGCGTAAGCCCTTCTGAAACAGCGTCAGAATCATTGGAAAAGCGGCTGGCTAAATCGCCATGGGATATTTTATCTAAAAACTTTAACGGTAAATGAGTCAACACTTTAAAGGCCTCTATCCTCAGTTCATAGACCGCCTGATTTGCCGTTTGATTGGCTAAAATACCGCTTATCCAGGAAAATAAGTTGCTGATCATATAAATACAAAGAAGTATCATGGCGTATTTCGTGATTTCATTAAAATTAACATTTCCCCTGCCAATCATATTATCAATAGCCTTTCCCGTAAAAAGCGGTACCGAAAGCGCTGCTATATTCCCAACTAAAGCTAAGAAAACAATCATAGAAATTTGAGCTTTATATGTTTTAACATAACCAAAAAGGCGGTAAATTGTATCTTTTCTCTTTATTTTCATGAGACCGGTACCTCCTCCTGAGAGTTACATATTTCAAGATAAATCGGGCAATCCTCTCGTAACTCATGATGTGTACCTACGCCGGCTTGCCTTCCATCGTCTAACACAATAATCTTATCAGCATGTTGTACACTGCTGACCCGTTGCGAGATAATGAACACCGTCATATTATCGGCTTCTGTCTTTAATGCATTTCTGAGACGGCTTTCCGTGGCAAAATCAAGGGCGCTGGAAGCATCATCAAGAATAAGAATCGAAGGTTTTTTAGCCAGCGCCCTCGCTATCGTAAGCCGCTGTTTTTGTCCTCCCGAGAAGTTGGCCCCGCCCCGCATGACCCTGGCTTTTATGCCCTCATCCAATGTCTGTACAAACTCTTTGGCCTGGGCGATTCTAAGCGCTTTATTGATATCTGCTTTGGTCACAGCCAGATCACCCATTTTCAGATTACTTTCAACCGTACCTGTAAACAGCACCGCCTTTTGAGGAACAAGACCGATATGGCTCCGTAAATACTTAGGTGAAATATCTTTAGTATCCACTCCGCCGATAAGAATCTGTCCCTGAGTTGGGTCATAAAACCTTGATAGCAAATGAATTAATGTACTTTTTCCTGAACCGGTAAGTCCTATGATGCCAATGGTTTCCCCGGGATTTACGGTAAAGCTTAGATCCTCTAAAGCAGTTTCTTTACTGCCGGTACCTGTACCGGCAGTCCCCCCATAAGCAAACCCTACCTGCTTAAATTCGATAGTGGCATTGCCGATGTTTAACTCATCCATCCTTCCCATTTCTTCAATGGCCGGTTTTGTTTCAAATATCTCTGCAACTCTTCCGGCGCTGGCAAAAGCTCTAGTAAATGTAGTCACCAACATGGCGACAACAATAAGAGCCTGTAAAATCTGATTCATATAGCTTATAAATGCAATAATCTGTCCCTGGGTCATCGCACCGCCATCTACCCTCACGCCGCCAAACCAGATAATAGCGATAACGGCGAAATTCATAATAAGTGTAGTTGCCGGTGTTGTCAGTGCATTGAACCATCCGACTTTAACATTTGCCGCCTTGTGTCTCTCAGCCGCTTCGTCAAACCTCAAATTCTCTCCGTCTACTTTGTCGAAGGCACGAATAACACGTACGCCGCCAAGATTTTCACTCACAATCAAGGCCACCCGATCCAGCCGTTTTTGTACTTGTTTATAAAGCTTGACTGTCTGTTTCATAATCAAATAGAGAACAAATGTGAACAAAGGAATAGCTATGGCGAGTACCACGGCCAGCTTAGCATCAATAAGTATCGCTGCAATAAGGCCTCCAATACATAAAAATGGCGCCCTGATAACCAGGCGGATTAACATGGCAACGGCAAACTGCAGCTGATTGACATCATTTGTTATTCTGTTGGTCAAGGTGCTTACGCCGAAATAATCCAGTTCACTATAGGTAAAACTACCGACATGGCGAAACAATGCATTCCTTACCTTTGTGCCAAAGCCCTGGGAAGCAATGGAGGCACTATACTGGCAAATAATTGCGCTGCCAAGGCCCAGTGCTGCCAATAATAACATCAGGCCGCTCATTCTTAAAATATAATTAATGTCATTACCACCTATTCCTTTATCAATCAGGCGCGCCATAATGACGGGTATAATTAACTCAAAAATAGCTTCTATAAGCTTAAAAAGCGGGCCTATGAATAACTGTTTTTTATATTCAGCCAAAAATGGCCTTAGTTTATAAAAATCTCTCATCTATAATCTCCAGTCAAAGCGGTTAAGGTACAACTGCATCCGTACCGGACACAGAGCAAAAGGCTGCTGCCAATCTTGGCAGCAGCCCTGCGTTCATTTCGTTACGCCTTATCAAAGGAGCCGAATAACTCCATTTTTTCCTTAACTGTCGCCTTGATTGCATCTGTTCCCGGAGCCAAAAGCTTTCTGGGATCGAATCCTTTCCCCTGCAAATCCTTTCCGGCTTCGATATACTTACGTGTTGCCTCCGCAAACGCAAGCTGGCACTCTGTATTGACATTAATCTTGGCTACGCCAAGGGATATCGCTTTTTTAATCATATCCTCAGGAATACCGGTTCCCCCATGTAATACCAGCGGCATATCACCTGTCAATTTCTGAATGGCATCCAGGGTTTCAAAACTCAATCCGGCCCAGTTTTCAGGATATTTGCCATGAATATTGCCGATTCCGGCAGCCAGCATTGTTATGCCTAAATCCGCAATCATTTTACATTCATCGGGGTCTGCACATTCACCTGTGCCAACGACACCATCTTCCTCTCCGCCGATGGAACCCACCTCAGCTTCTAAAGACATTCCTTTAGTCTTGCATATTTCAACTAACTTTTTTGTCTTGTCAATATTCTCCTCAATCGGATAATGGGAACCATCAAACATAATTGAAGAAAAGCCTGCTTCAATACATTTCAGACAGCCGTCAAAGCTGCCATGATCCAGGTGCAGGGCGACGGGAACAGTCATATTTAGCTCTTCCATCATCCCATTTACCATACCAACGACGGTTTTGTAACCTGTCATATATTTACCTGCGCCTTCGGAAACGCCTAAAATCACAGGGGAATTCAATTCCTGGGCAGTCATTAATATGGCTTTTGTCCATTCTAGATTATTAATATTAAACTGTCCTACCGCATAATGCCCTGCTTTTGCCTTATTCAACATGTCTTTTGCTGATACTAACATACTTTCATCCTCCACTTCATTTTACTTTCTTAAGTCAATATAGTAACTTATTAATTCTACAGCTTTATCTATACCTAATACGCCGGTATCAATGCTTAAATGATAACTGGCACATGAAGCCCATTCTTTACCTGCATAATATCCATAATAACTATCCCGCTTTTTATCAAATGAATTAATACGCTTACTTGCTTCTTTTTCACTCAAGTGATAAAGCTTGGATATACGCTTAATCCTTTTATTCATATCGGCGAGGATAAATACACTCATACAGCCAGGTTCTTCCCTTAAAATATAATCTGCACATCTTCCAATAATTATACATGATTCCTGCTTGGCAATATCTTTAATAGCTTCAGCCTGAACATTGAACAGGTTATCACTGGAAAGCGTATTATCAAAAGGATTAACCGCACTGTTTACTGAAAGGTTGTTCATTGCCAGTGCATATAAAAAACTGTCGGTAGGCTTTTCATCTACCTTTTCAAAATATTCTTTACGGATACCGCTCTTCTTAGATGCCGCATCAAGAATCTCCTCATCATAAACCTTGAGCCCCAGTTTCCCGGCCAGCTTTACGCCTACTTCCTTACCTCCGCTTCCGTACTGCCTGTTTAATGCAACAATAAGATTTTTAGCCATTTTTCTACCTCCTTGCCTAGTCAACACTTAACATCTCTTCCATGTCATTGTGGAGCTTTTCAAGATACTCTGTCAATCCGGCCTTAAGTTCTTCATTTCTTAAAGCAAACTCAATATTCGCCTGTACGAATCCCAGCTTAGTGCCTACGTCATAACGTTTGCCTTTAAATTCATAAGCATACATGGCTGCATCCTCCGCCAGCCTGCGCAAAGCGTCAGTCAGCTGGATTTCACCGCCAGCCCCGGCGCCTTGATTTTCAAGATAATAAAAAATATCAGGCGTCAAAATATACCTTCCTAATATAGCTACATCCGAAGGCGCCTCTTCGATGGACGGCTTTTCCACTAAATCTCTGACTTTATAGACGCGGTCATCAATAAGCCGTCCTGCTACAATTCCATATTTACTTACATCACTTTTAGCCACCCTCTGAACGCCAAGCACACTGGTTCGATATTCATTATACACATTCATCATCTGACCTAGGCAAGGCTCCTTAGATTCAACCACATCATCGCCCAATAATACTGCGAATGGCTCATTCCCGATAAAATGTCTGGCAACATAAACGGCATGTCCGAGCCCCTTAGCTTCTTTTTGCCGGACATAATGTATATTAGCCATTTCAGGGATTAAACGAACCAATTCAAGCATTTCCTGCTTATTATTCTTCTCCAGTTCCAACTCCAACTCAATCGAGCGGTCAAAATGATCCTCAATGGGCTTTTTATTACGTCCTGTCACAATGATGATATCTGTTATACCGGAAGCTACTGCCTCTTCGATAATATACTGAATTGTCGGTTTATCCACAATAGGCAGCATTTCCTTAGCCTGTGACTTTGTCGCCGGCAGGAAACGGGTACCAAGGCCCGCAGCCGGAATAATCGCTTTTTTTATCTTCATTTTATTCCCTCCGATATAGTGTGAAGTCTTTATCCTCTTTAGATTTTATATTAAATGAAATGGCACAATCTGAAACATGGCTATAGTTCATTTCAAGTACATACGCAATATCCACATCAATGTTTAAGTCGGTCTCTCGATATTGAATATCCAGGGTATTAATGCCTATCAGTAAATCTCCAAAAGGCGTGGCATAATATGATATATTCTTTTTCCCCGGTTCAAATACCATATGGGTACTGTTAGCACCTTTTTTTATAACATCGACCCGATTGTCTCCAAGCTTGATAATATTACTGGTTTCTTCACCGGTTTCAATTGATAATTCTTCAAAAATTATATAGTGTTTGCCATTCTTAAAATAATAACGGCCTACGGTAATCAACTCTAGGGGAGATTGCTCCTGTATATCAAATTGCAGGCCTTTCATAGTTATTATAACATCTTTCGTCATGCTCTACCTCTACACATCCAGCCTAAAAGTTATGTATCCTAATATTCTTCCGCCAGATTCTATTCTAGCGTAACAAGGCGGGCCTCTTTAAGCTTCACCGGAAGGATAGAATTGGCAAAAGCACTAAACTTTTCAGTACCATCACTGACATAAAATTGATATGCCGGTTTTCCTTCCACACGATAAATATTCTCTGCCAGTAACATTTCTCTTAAGCTGACTGCTGTTTCATAGGCGGGATTAATCAGGTTCACCCCTTCCCCCATTAATCGGCGAATCGTACTTCGCAGCAGGGGATAATGCGTACAGCCAAGAATCAGAGTGTCAACATCGGCATCTTTCATCGCTTTTAAATATCTTGCCGCCATTTCATCTGTCACAGGGTCATTAAGCAATCCTTCCTCAACCAGCGGTACAAATAATGGACATGCTTTTCCAACCACTGTGATTCCAGGGTTTAAATCATGTAGAACGGTTGTATATATGTCACTGCCTATGGTACTTTCTGTCCCTAAAATTCCTATCTTACCATTCACAGTTGCTTTTGCTGCCATAACCGCCCCGGGACGGACGACACCGATAATCGGTATATCCAGGCTTGGCGCGATGGCGTCAAGGGCACAGGCACTGGCCGTATTACAGGCAATAACAATGGCTTTCACATGCTTTGTCCGAAGAAAATGGATGATTTGCTTTGAATAAGAAATAATCGTATCTTTTGACTTGCTGCCATAAGGGAGCCTTGCCGTATCACCAAAATAAACGACATTTTCCGATGGGAGCTGTCTGATGATCTCCCTAATAACCGTCAGGCCTCCGACTCCCGAATCAAATACGCCGATTGGAGCATCTTTTAACATCGAACCCCTCCTAATCTGCATATCTCAGGGATGCCGAATGAATCAGGCGTTCTACCAGCTGCTTATTGTCTATACCTAAATCTTCCCACAGCATCGGATACATACTGATAGAAGTGAATCCTGGTAATGTATTGATTTCATTAAAAACAACATCATTACTTCCGGTTTCCAGGAAAAAATCTACTCTTGAAAGACCAAAGCCGTCAACCGCTTTAAAAATCTTTAAAGCCGCTTCCCTGACTTTCTCCATGATTCCCTCAGGCAATTCCGGATGCAGGTCTGTCCTGGAATCTTCATTGTTATATTTCGCGTCATAGGTGTAGAAATCATCGGCCGGCAAAATCTCTCCTACCCCGGAAGCCTCAGGTTCATAGCCACCTAATACAGCACATTCAAGCTCTCTGCCTGTAATTGTCTCTTCAACAAGAATTTTCAAATCATGGCTGCCGGCAATAAGTAAAGCTTCCTTTAAACCGGCTCTGTCTTTGGCTTTAGAGATTCCCTGGGATGAACCGGCTTTTGACGGTTTGACAAATACAGGATAATCTAATTGTGCCTCTACCTTCCTTACACAGCTTTCCAAATCATCTAGATCCGATTGGTAGATTAATACATACGCTGCCTGTCGGATACCAAGGGCATCTACAATAATCTTGGTATATACTTTATCCATGGAAACACTTGAAGCCAAAACGCCGCAGCCGACATATGGAATCTTCGCCAGTTCAAAAATCCCCTGGACTGTGCCGTCTTCTCCATACATTCCGTGTAATACCGGAAAAACAACATCTATTTTTTGCATTGTGACCGTATTATCTTTGAGTAACATCACAGAATGCTTTGCTGCTTCCGGCGAAATAACCGCCCGTGTATCACCGTTCTTCCATGATCCATTCTTTATCGCTTCGATATCTTCTGTTTGAATCCAGCGTCCATCCTTTGTAATCCCGATAAGTATTAAATCATACTTTCCTCTATCTATGGCAGATATGACCGTAACCGCTGAAACACATGAGACTTCATGTTCTGAGGACTGTCCTCCGAATAAGACTGCAATATTCAATTTATCTTTCATATTGTTACCCTTCTATAATAATTTGATACATCTATTATATTCTGCGGATACATAAAGTGTATCCGTGTATCTATATTATTTTACCGTATCTGCCTTCGATTGGCAAGTGACATCTGGAATGCTTTATAGTATTGTATATGCTTTTATTATAGTCGATAATTTAATTATCTACAATAATATTCCAAAAATTTTCCCTTATAAGTTAATTCTCACTCACAAGGGAAACCTTTGTCTGTCATAAAGTTTTTGTGTTATCATAAGACTTACCGGTATACTACTCCTGTTCTATGCCCTTGAATGGCTGTTCATCCAAATAGTGAAAGGATACCCCGCAGCGATAGCAGGTGTCCCGGTTGGAGCGCTGGTCGGTCCAACAGTGGGGACAACTTACCGACACGCGGGGACGGGTGGCAAAGGCAACACTGCCGTCAGGCAAAATTTGGTAACTTGACAGGTAATCAGATTTCATTTCACAGCACCTCCTTAACCTTATTATAAAGGAGGGGATTGCAAAAATATATGACTTATGGCACAATGATGGAAGAGATTTCCACAATTATAGAAGTATTGGCACTACCATTCTCAAATATATTAGATAATTAGATTAAATCCGGATTTTAGCATTTTGAACTTAAACTTTGATCCTGCTTCATTACACTTCTCAGTAATTCTCTTTTGACCAGTACCAAAACTTTCGGCATCTTTAGAATAATACAATATTCTCGCAATTAATGGATTCCTTCTGACCGGTCTTCTTTCCTGCGGATTCTCTATATCAATAGGCAAAAAGGCTGCTCCCGTAACTATTCTTTTTATATTCTGTATTATTTTCTACCAGATAGGCATTTAACTAAAATGCATATGTTTCCGACTACCAAAGTGGCTCCCAAAATAACCAAAGACATTTTTTTATTTACATAACCTAATAACATGATTGCTATTCCTACAACAGCACTAACTAATGAAGTCACACTTGCTGCACGATGGCTTGGATTTGGTAATTTTATTCTTGTTCCCAGTTTCTTACCAAAATTTTCGAAATAATTTGTAATGTTATCAAACATACGGGTTACCTCCTTTCTAACATTTATGGTGTTGTCATATCACTTTAAATAATCTATAGTGCGATATTATATTCTGATAAAATTTATACCGATAAATCTTCCTTACACATTTTTCCTACAGTTATTGCACTTGCCATCAATCCGATTGCACCTAGTACTATCGCCATAATTGGAGTTGATATAAGACCAGCAGTATTTCCTTGTGAACTTGATGCTATACATACAATAATCAATGATGAAATGATGGTAGTAATAACTGACTTCCTTATCATGCCGAAGCATAAAGGTAATAACCCCAAACAAATAGTTGCAATCATTATTATTATCTGGCTTATTACATTTTCAAGGGTATACGTAACAAAGCCAATCGTTCCACTAAGGACTTTAATAAGGATATTCTGCAGTATGGCGGAAAACATATGAAAAATCAGCATTGTTAGACATATCAAAATCAATTTTGCAGCAATTATTTTCTTACGGTTATACGGATACGTATACAATAGCGTAATTGTCTTGCTTCTGTATTCTTCTATTACAATCAGTCCTATCAGAACAGCTTCCCATATAATAAGTGTAGCACGGACCAACATCATGGATAACTCAATCGTCGTGAGTTGCAATTCAAAAGAAGGCAATGTGGTTGGTACTATTTGCGTAGTATTTTTCATGACCATTGAAGCCATTACTGCTAAAAATATAATCAAAAGATTCGCAAATAACAATGCAGTTACATGGAATTTCATTGAACATCTTTGCAACTCACTACGTATTAACTTAATCATCAAGCACACCTCCTAATTAGTTCAAGATAATAGGTTTCCAGATTAATATCCCTATCTTTAATTTCAGTCATTGAAACCTCAGATAGTATTTTCCCATGATGGATGATTCCTATTGTATCCGCAATTTTTGATATTTCATCAAGAATATGACTAGATATTATTATACTGATCCTATACTTATCATTAATATTTCTTATCAGTTCTCTAAATTGGGTTATTCCCTGTGGGTCCAATCCATTTGTTGGCTCATCAAGTATCAGGATATCTGGCTGTGTTAATAATGCTCTTCCTAATGCAAGCCTTTGTTTCATTCCTAATGAGAATTGTTTTACCCGCTTGCTTTCGTTTCCCGTCAAACCTACTAAAGATAAAATCTCATTGATATTCTTCTTATACCCGCAACCCATATAATCACAATGTATTTCTAAATTCCTTTTAGCAGTCATATTTTCATAAAAGACTGGGATTTCAATAATAGAACCTATGTTACTAAAAATCTCATATTTGTCCTCCTTTACTTCTTCTCCCAAAATATATACACTTCCCGAATCAGGTTTAATCATTCTATATATTGCCCTCATAAGAGAAGTCTTCCCAGCCCCATTCGCTCCTAGAAAGCCATAAATTTCACCTTTTTTGACATTCATGGATACTTCATTTAATATTAATTGCCCGTTGATTGTCTTTGATACATTTTTTATCATAATAGAATTATCCATCATTCTTCCTCCTTAGGCTTTACTTTTTTTAAGATACAGATTGCATTCTGTTTAATACCTACAATCCTTTAAAGCCTTTGTGAAACCATTTTTTGTCGGATCATTTTTCAAGATGTCAAAAAACTGGTCCTTTAGTCTATTTTGTATGACATCCATAGTTTCACAAAACAAATCTTCTTTTGTCGGATATAACGAATAAAATGATCCTATCGCGATACCAATTCGTGTACATAGCTCTTTAATATTTGTCTTTTTATAT
>Ga0153996_1000140_pt1 | contig 38713 bp, 34 predicted proteins | sample TSNC080MetaG_FD_104728 | JGI IMG/M metagenome (GOLD analysis project Ga0153996, IMG submission 104728) | Attine ant fungus gardens microbial communities from North Carolina, USA - TSNC080 MetaG | ecosystem: Host-associated > Fungi > Mycelium > Unclassified | place: USA: North Carolina, Lumber... | reverse complement strand
GTGGAGAGTATACGGCGAACAGATAAAGGCATTCAGATCGTCTCTGCGAAGGAACGTTCTAAAAATCGTGGAAATGAGGGACGTGGTGGTATCTCCAGATGAGACAGTGGACTCGCCAACGCCCAAGGCGGCACACTTGAAATCGGGCGTGATAATGACGGTGTTATCATTGGTGTTGATAACGCCAAAGAACTCCTTGAGGAACTTCCCAAAGCGATACGCCACTTTCTGGGTGTCGTGCCATCCGTGGAGCTGCTTTCAGAAAATGACAAGTTGTATGTTGCGGTGAGTGTGGACATGAGCAATACCCCCATCAGTTTTCTAGGCAAGCATTATGTTCGTTCCGGCAGCATCACACAAGAATTGAGTGGCAATGAGCTTAACAACTTTATCATGCGTCGGATGGGAAAGACGTGGGACAGCTTTGTCATACCGAAAATCAAAGTTTCGGATTTGGATCCATCGGCGTTTCGCAAATTCCGCGAGAGGGCTCTTTCGAATGAGCGCCTGACGAGAGCAGATATGAAGATGACCGACGAAGAACTGCTTGACAGCCTGTTGCTCCTTCAAAACGGTGAGCTTACGCGCGCTGCTGTTTTGTTGTTCCATGAAAATCCCGAAAAATATGTGTTTGGGTCGTTTATCAAGGTCGGCTATTTTGAAAACGACGCAGACTTGCTGTATGACGACGAGTTTCATGGTCCACTGATAAAGATTGCCGATGAAATTACCGATGTAATTTTCCGGAAATACTTCAAGGGAATTATCAGTTATGAAGGCGTGCAGCGTATCTCTGATTATCCGGTGCCGCGCCCGGCTCTGCGAGAAGCTATTATGAATGCTATTGTGCATCGTGACTATACAACGGGTGTTCCGATACAGATAAAGGTGTTCCCTGACTGCGTCATCGTTTACAACGATGGAGTATTGCCTGAGCATTAGACAATTAGCGACTTGCTTAAAAGGCATAAATCACGCCCGTACAATCCAAAAGTCGCTAATGTTTTTTATCGCGCGGGCTACATTGAAGCGTGGGGACGTGGAATTGAACGGATAACGCTTGCCTGCGAGGATGCGGGTAAACCTAAGCCTTTGTTCGAGACGTCGGCGGGTGATGTTAGCGTAACATTTTTCACTGGTGGCGTAGAAGATTTCGTGGAAACCGAGGTTCATAGGGCAATAAAGAAACTAATGCGCGAACAACCCACTATCAGTGCAAAGATGATAGCTAAGAAAATCGGTATGACCTCCCGCGGTGTTCAAAAGAACATAGATGCTTTGAAAAGGGCGGGTTTGATCGAACGTGTCGGCAGCGCGAAGCTCGGTCATTGGATTGTTAAAGGCGTCGCTGAGTGATGCTCGCGTCATACCGGGGGAGTAGAAGAGTTCGTAGAAGAAGTTCATAAAAAGAGCAAAAACAGGCGCGTTATGAAACCGCGACTTTCATCCAACGACTTTAGTTGTTAGATGAAAGTCGCGCCGCCGAAGGCAGAAATATTTTGCGCTTACTTCGCGCTTTTGTTAATGATGTGATATTATTTTTTGGAATCTGTCGCCCAAAATTTCGGCGCAAGGAGTCTGTCAATGTCGAATGAAGACATACGTTTTTAAACTCTATCACTCCAAGCAGAATAAGCATCTTGACCGAAAGATCAATCTGGCAGGTTCGATCTACAATCATCTCGTCGCCTTGCATCGCAGATACTATCGGCTGTTTAACAAGAGTTTGAACGCTGTTTCGCTCAAGCTTCACATAACGAAACTCAAGAAGACAAAGCGCTTCGCGTTCTGGAATAGCCTCGGTTCTCAGGCTATACAGGATATCGCGGAGCGTATCGACCGGGGCTATAAGCTCTTTTTCGGTAACCTTAGGCGAGGCGTCCGCGCCTCTCCTCCGCGTTTCAAAAAGGTGCGCGGATATCGGTCCTTCACGTTGAAACAAGCCGGATACAAACTCGTCGGCGGTAACGCGATCGTCATCAGAGGCCTCCTACCGCACCACCGTGCGTACGGATTCGTATACGGCGGTTCTATTTGGTACGCCCGGCATAGGCGCACCAAATAGCCAACAAGCGCCCTCCATATCTACCTCGGAGGGCGCTTGTATCGGGTTAATAGTTTTTAGCAGGGGTTCCCTTTTCCCATACCTGGTTTTCCCAAAACGCACGTTCTCTCGCTTCTTTCATCTTTGTACTAATCACTGAGTAACTCACGATGCCCAGAATCATCAGAGTAATTCCGGCGATGATCACAAGTAGCTTTTTGTTCATGAATTCAACCTCTCCTTCTCAAAACCCCTTAAGACCTCTATTTCCGTTCCGGCGTTACGTCTTTTATTGGGGATAAGCTTGATATAACCGTTTTCTTCTAATGCCTTTAAGATTCGGTGTGCCCCTCCTCTTGAAATTCCAACGGAAGGGCCAAATTCTTGAATAACAAAAATGCCGGATTTTTCGCCATTCAATGCTTTGATAATAGCCTCAAAAAACACCTTGTGCAATACCGGCATTGTCCCCTGACGGTATCTTTTTTCATTGCGTGAGGTTGATGATTCTTCAGTCCCTCCGTCAACATTTGTGATTTTTTTTCTCATGGCGCGAATCGGCGTCGGCATTCTCGGTTTTTCAGGGTCCTTGTTAACGACAACGCCAATTGATTCAACCTTTGAAATCGCGTCATTGAGTTTAGCGTCGGCGCGCTGCCTTAGATTCGGCATTTTTTAATACCCTTCCTTTCCAGATATTTGGGTATTCTTCTGACCCGTTTAACATTGATTGATAAGCCGCCCAAATATCATCCCATAACCGATAGTAAACCCGTCTGTGGGTCATCTGTAAGCCTGTGTCCCATGATCGTCCGGTGATGAGGTTAAATGGAATGTTCTTGATAATTGGCGTGTTTGCGGCTATACAATAACCCCGCTTGGACAGCTGCGCAGATACAACATCCAAAAGGTTGGTTCCGCTTTGATTAAATCCTACGCACACAAGCGGCATCTGTTCTTTTGATTTTCCATGTGCTTCTCCCAGTTTATACACATTGGCGAGGTTGATGAGGCTGAAACAATCCGACATTATTGGCACAAGAATTATGTCTGCAAAGTCGATAGCCGCAGCGTTGGGCCTATCGATCACCGGGGGGCAATCGATAATCATCAAATCACCGGCATCTTCGATGCGGTCTGTTATTTTAAGTCGCTCCCCGACTGCTCCCGGCATTTCGAGCAGTTTCAGCGCGGAAGTAAAGTTGCGCTGCGAGTCAAGATCAATGGCGGTAACCGTCGATGCGGAATGGAATAAAGCAATCTCTGTGAGGATCATCGCCAGCGTAGTCTTACCGACCCCCCCCTTGTGATTGATAATAGCGATTGCCAATCTTTCACTCATTGCTCTTCACCCTTCTTTCCATGCATGATATTTGCCGCAATTATATTGACTCACAACTCTTATGTCAATATATCATTGTTGTAATATATACTTTCTCGTATTGACATAGCTTTAATGCTCTTATAAACCATTCGCAAGACTCATTGTTAATATTTAAATGTTGCTATTTCAATGTCATGTTATTGTCTTTCATATATCGTTGTTGCTTTCAGTGTCCCAATACCTGTTTCGATGCGTGTTTAATCTCACCTATTCCATTTTTAGGCAGGGTAACTCTTATTTTTTGCCCAACTAGCAGCTTCTCCGGTAGCTTCTTTGTGTCGATGAGCACAATCGTTTTACGGTCGATCTTTTGAGCAACGAAGTCATTCGCGACGTGAAGGATCTCACCTTCATATGTTCCGGGTTTTTGATCGGTTATTACTTGAGGATTTTCCATCAGGTTCAGAGCCTCAATCTCTTTTTTCCAATCACCTGATTTGTCTTTCGATGATGCGATATTATCCATATCCAAAAGGGTATCAAGTTCCGCCAGGCGAGCAACTTTAGCTTGATATTCTTCCTCCCGCGCAAATGGTTTCCCCAATTCTTCTTTGGCGCTCTCCAATTGTTTTATCGTAAATTCGAGTACCTTTTCCTTCTCGCCCAACTTTCCAGGAATCCCGGAGAGACCGTTATTAAGTCTCGTGATATTTCCGTGAGCGTCGCTGCCCAGAGAGATTTTATGTCCCTTCACGGCTCCGCGACGTTTCAGTGTCATCATTTGAGACACGGCAAATGCATCATAGTATGTGTGCATGTCGAATCCACGGTACTGGCCAACCTCTTTAACATGCTCATCAGAGCTTTTTATTACATCAAGTAATGCTTTCCCGGCATCCTCTTTTTTCTCGTATCTCGCGCCGCCGATCGTCATGCCGGAGAATTTTTCCTTGTTGTCATCCTGCGTATGTCTTACGAGATGCTCTACATCTTGTCGGTATGATTCGATAGTCTCCGTGGCGTCTGCGATCGCAGCAGGGTAGGTTTTCAGTATCTTGTCCTCAAGGTCATACTGATTGCTCTGAAAGCTTGCCTTTGCTATTTTGAGCTTCTGGACATCCATATCAAGAGTCATTTTTTCCTTGATGAGCGGATTACCGGTGCAGAGCGCTTTGACTTCCGCAAAAGACAGCGTTGCCTCGTCGATGTCCTCGCAGCTGCGCACAGGCGTCTTGGATGTCATGATTTGAGATATGAACCTCTGCTTGTGCTCGAGCATTTGATATAAATATGCGTCGAAGGTATTCTCGGTAACGTAGCGATAAATATCGACTTGTTTGTTTTCGTTGCCATGCCGGACACCGCGCCCATCACGTTGCGTCAAGTCACTGGGCCGCCACGGCGCGTCGAGATGATGTATCGCCTTCAGCTTATCCTGTATGTTCGTGCCTGCGCCCATTTTCTGTGTGCTGCCCATCAGCACGCGCACCTTACCGGCACGCACTTTGGCAAATAGTTCTTTTTTCTGTACATCAGTATTGGCCTCATGGATATAGGCTATTTCATCTGAGGGAATGCCTTTGGATATTAGCTTCTCACGAATATCGTCATATACGTTGAATTTACCCTCACTGGGAGTCGAAAAATCACAAAACAGCAGCTGCGTTGATTTTTTCTCCCTTGTTTGATCCCATATATCGTAAATAGTCCGCATACAGACATTGACCTTTGTTTGAGCGTTATCGGGCACCATATCATCCATAAGCCGTGGGTCAAGGCCAATTTTCCGGCCATCAGAGGTTATTTTTAACATATTGTCGACGTTTGGAGTAACGACCTTGTCGCGCACGTCGCTTGCTCTTTGCGACAGCGATTTTACAAACGCATCCTGTATTGGAGTGGCTGGTACAGAGACGTTATGGAATATAGCTTCCGGCCGCTGAATGTTATCCATCATGTCCACCGTCTTAATATCTGCGATCTCTGCAAATAGCTTCATCAATTCCGGCATATTGAAAAACCGAGCAAAACGCGTTTTTGCCCGATATCCCGTACCCTCCGGAGCCAATTCAATTCCGGTTACCGTTTCTCCGAAGCAGGATGCCCAGGCGTCGAAATTAGCTAACCCTTTTTCTTTGAGCGTACTTCCCTGAAGATAACGCATGTTTGTATAGAGTTCCGTCATGCTGTTGCTTACGGGGGTTCCTGTTGCCATAACAACGCCTTTGCCGCCGGTCACTTCATCCATATATTGGCATTTCATATACATGTCTGAACTCTTTTGGGCATCGGTTTGGGAAAGCCCGGCAACATTGCGCATTTTCGTGTAAAGCATTAGATTTTTATAGTTATGCGCCTCGTCGATGAACATCCTATCCACCCCGAGTTGCTCGAACGTGACTACATCATCCCTCACTTTGGCATTCAAGAGAGTTTCCAGCCGAGCCTCAAGAGATTTTTTGGTTTTTTCCATCTGCTTGACGGAGAACTTGCTACCGGACCGCTCTTCTTTCATTTGATCAAGTCCTTCGGTTATCTCGTCAATCTGAAATTGAATGAATTTGGCTTGCCGTTCCTCTGATACCGGGATTTTTTCAAACTGGGAATGACCGATTATGATTGCATCATAATCCCCCGTGGCAATTTTCCCGCAGAATCGCTTTCGATTTTTTGCCTCAAAGTCGGTTTTTGCGGTAACGAGGATATTTGCCCGCGGATAGAGCCTCAAAAAATCAGCGCCCATTTGCATAGTCAGGTGGTTCGGGACAACTATTATCGATTTCCGGCACAGTCCAAGCCGCTTACTTTCTATGGCGGCCGCCGCTATTTCATAAGTTTTACCGGCACCAACTTCGTGTGCCAGCAACGTATTGCCTCCATACAGCACACGCGCAATCGCGTCTTTTTGATGTTTCCTCAATACGATTTCCGGGTTCATCCCGGGAAAAGTCAAATGATCTCCGTGGAATTCCCTAACTTTGGTGCTATTGTATAATTCGTTGTATTTTTCCACCAAAGCCTCTCTGCGCACGGGATCACGGAAAACCCATTCCTGAAATTTATGTTTTATCAGCTTCTGTTTTTCCTGTGCCAGAAGCGTTTCCTCGTAGTTAATAACCCGTCCCCCTTCCTTTATCGGGTTAGGATCATACACGCGCACATCGCGCAAATTCAACGAATCCTCGATGATTTTATAGGCATTGGCTCTTTGTGTACCGTATGTGGATACGGCGTTGATATTTCCAAAATCTGCGTTCTTGCCATCAATGTACCAAGACGAATCAACCTGTGCATGAGATACGCCAATTACCCTGCGGGCGGATGGTCCGGGATCAATTGTCTCCAAGATGAATTGTCTGATGTATTTTGTGTCAATCCATGTTGCGCCAAGTCTTACCTCAATTTCACTGGCTGTAATATTCTTGGGTTGTACCTGCTCTAATGCTGTGACATTGACGTTGTATTTATCATCTATTTTTGAGGCCTTACGAGCTTCCATCAACTTCTTTCGGACATCACCGGATAAATAGCCATCCATCGGCTCATAGATCGTTCGTCCGTCAGCGTCCATCGGATTTGCGGGATTGATAAATATCACTCCGCGCAAGTCTGCAAAAATTTTGCTCTCGGTGAAACCAGTTAAAGTCTGCATATAATCCATATCCACACAGGCTTTTTCGGAAATGGATAAGATCAAGGCTTCGCCGGACGTTTCTGCATGTTCAATCGGTCGGCTTTTGCTGATCGTGCGCTTGGTAAAAATATCCGCTTTTCTCTCTAGTTGATGATCCTCGTTGAGTATTTCAAGGGAACACAGCAGGTAATATGAGTCGTCTTTTCTAAACGCGAGAGAATTCCCACGACTCCCAATAACTCCGTATTTTCCAGTGAAGTTATCGTATAAGGTGTTGAGTTCGCTTTGCTTGACTTGAATCTCTTCGTCCGAATAGTTATTCAGTTGATAGTCCATAACTTCTCGAAGGCAGTCGCGTATCTCTATCATGCCCGCTACGCGCTCTTTCGCGTTACCCGAGAGATCCGGGATGTACATCAAGCCGTTTTCTCTATAGTAGATTTCGCCGCCCTTAATCGTATAACTGTAGTTCTTTATGTTCGGATCTGCGGGTATTGAGGTTCTTACTGCATCTTCCGAGGCAACGTCGTCAATGTCGATTGAAATTATGTTCCCGTCAATATTTGACATGGCAAACATCAATTGATCAGGGAGATTTGCCCCCTCTCTCGGCTCACACGACGTCTCTGTATCATTGCCGTACATGTTCTTACCCTGAACCATCGTTCCAAGCATCATTTCAGGATGATTCAAATAATATTGGTTAATTGTTATACCATCCGCATTAACACCGGTAAAAACCCATTCGGGATCATTCACACGAAGCTCGGATCGCCGCTGGAGGAAAATAATATCTGTCGTAACCTCGGTACCGGCGTTTTGCGCAAACGCATTTGACGGCAGCCGGACAGCGCCGAGTAGATCAGCCCGTTGGGCAAAGTATCTTCGCACACTCGGATCTGTTTTATCCAGCGTCCCCTTTGACGTTATAAAGGCTACGACGCCTCCGGGACGTACTTTATCGAGTGTCCGAGCAAAAAAATAATCATGGATGAGCATATTTTGAGGGTATTTTTTATCGGGTATTTTATATTGCCCGAAAGGGATATTACCAATCGCTACATCGAAAAAGCTATCAGGTATTGGTGCTTTTTCATACCCCATTATCTTCACGTCCGCAGTTTGATATAACTGCTTTGATATTCTCCCGGATATCGAATCCAATTCGACGCCGGTAAGGTGTGAACCGCGCATCGATTCCGGAAGCATGCCCAAAAAGTTGCCCGTTCCCATCGACGGCTCAAGGATTGTACCGCCTCTAAATCCGAGACGTTCCAGTGTTTCGTATATACTCCGGACTACCGCAGGCGATGTGTAGTGCGCGTTTAACGTGGATGATCTGGCCGACCGATATTCCTCATCTGTGAGCAGATCCCCCAGTTCGGCGTATTCTTTCTTCCAATCGGCTTTCTCAGAGTCAAAAACTTGAGGAATCGCACCCCATCCGGTATATCTTGCCAATATCTCCTGTTCCGAGGGTGTCGCGTAACGCCCCTCATCTTCAATCGCCTTTAGGGTTTTTATCGCTTCGACATTGTTTTTATACCGCGTTTTCGGCCCCACTCTGCCCAGGTCATCATTGATAATCCGGTAGTCTATTGGCGTAACTGCTTCCCTAAAATCACCTTGCCCGGTCTCGTTCGTCGCGAGATCATCAAGTATTGGAGTAAATTCAGCCGTTTCACTACTTTCCAATGCTACGGGCATGCTGAATTCTATAGCCTCAATTTGTTCCTCCTCTGTGGCGAAAAGGCTTCTTTGCCCGACGTTACCAGCGCCCTCTCCTTGTGATTTATTTGAAATTTTTTGAACATCCGGAGAAGGCGCTTGTTTTTCATCATGTCTTTCTAGTTCTCGTATATCACCTCTCTTATCACTACCTCCTCCGCCATAGCTTGAAGATTGTTCATGTATCGCGCCCATTCCAGTTGATTTACCGCTTTGTCCGGGGCCGGGTTCTTCTTCAGATCCTCCTGAATTAGATCCTCCATCATCCTCTCGGCTCTCGCTTGATTCTCCGCCAACTGCTCGTTCAGCCCTCCCAACAAGAGCAACCGGCTGTATTCGTTCGGTTTTTCCTCTTTGAGATAATTCAGGCGCATTCGGCCGAACCTCCCTAATGCCTCCTGCTCTGGCAGACTCACGTCCGGGATCAAGTAATCCCCTTCCCATTTGTAATTCATTTCCAGACTCTTTTTCACGGTCGTCACCCCTTTGTTTGCTTCTTTTGATCTCCAAATTACGTCTTTTCACCGCCTGCTCAACGCTTTGCAACACGTTCTTCGAGGTTCTTGACGCAATAGCCCCGATTTCGGGGACTCGCGCCTTATCCAGCTGTGCGATGGAATCGAATTTACCTTCGTCTATCTTGACATCGATTCCGCAACGTTGGCCAATGCTGTATAAAACCGTTACAACAAGCAAATCCGTTTCTTTGGGCGAGACCCCACCCTCATCATTATAATTCCCTACCAAATCTGTAACGACACCAACTAGCTGCTCTTCGAGCGATCCCCCAAAGTCTCCATAGACGTTTATCAGCTCTTTGTATACCTCTTCCCCGTGTAAATCGGGACGTAATTCCCAGCGTTTTGGTTCAGCTTGGTCGGCCCCATACCACCCCGTTTTGGTATCTGATAGGTCGAATAAATATCTCAGCTTTGTCTTGCTTCCATCTGTATCGAAAACCGCAATTCCCTTGGAGCCCTTTTTAACCCAGCGATTTAAGTATTTGTTCCAATTTTCTAGTGTTGTGCAGGCTGTGGCGTCTGGGCGCTGGGCATGTATTAACACCTGGGACTCGAAATTATACTTGTAAAGCCTCGCGGATGTGTCCAGAAAATGCTTCCAGTCATCCGAGGTATCAGAGATGTTATTTACCGCATTTTCAGCTAATTTTTGAATTTCCGTGATCTTTGCCATATAAGATCGCCCCTCGCAGAACATATTAATTATATATCGATGATGATATATTAACAATGATATTACATCTACACTATTTCATCTTTACTTCCACGGATCATCTGGAAAAATTTCCCGCAGCCCATACAGTGCCAGTAATACGTTGCATCCTTCTTTGATTTCCTGCGGCGGGTCAGCTCTACGCATATTAATTATATGTTGATAATGATATATTAACAATGATATTACATCTATGCTATTTCATCTTCACTTTTTAGTCTTAGCATTTTGTTGTTTGGCTTTTCCTTTTTCTTTCCCCGGATCATCTGGAAAGAATTTCCCGCAGTCCATACAGTGCCAGTAATACGTTTCGTCCTTCTTTGATTTCCTGCGGCGGGCCAGTCCTACCCCACAGACTGTACACTTCATCGTTTTTTGCGGCTTACCCTTCTCATCGTCTAGGAGTACGCCGCATTCACAAACCCAAAATGGGCCATACTTCCCGCTCTGCTTTTTCAAATTCTTTTTGCACCGTGGACAAACAATAGGTTTTTGCGGTTTCCCTCCAACGTCATTGTAAGTTGCTTTACAGCTATCATTTGTACAGGCCCAAAAATATCCGTTCTTCCCATTTATACGCCTCATAGGCGCATTGCATTTGAAACAAGGCGTGTCTGCCTGCCCCTGGGTAAAGTACGTGCCCTCTGAGGCGAATTTGATGCCTTTGGGGTGATTTTTCACGTAGCCGACAAGCTCCCTGATTTGGTCTTTGACCTCCGTCATAAACTCATCAAGATTTTTCGACCCTTCGGCAATTTTTTTCATTTCTCGTTCCCAGAGCGCGGTGCGATCCGGTTTGATTAAATCTTCTGTCAGGAGATCCACCAATCCCCGCCCCTTCTCCGTCGAAACAAGATTCTTTTTCTCCTTGATCACATAATTTCGCTCAATGATTTTTTCGATGGTTGCTGCTTGTGTCGCAGCGGTTCCAATCCCGTCATTCTCCCTCAGGATTTTTTTTATTTCTTCGTCTGACACGAATTGGTGGATGTTATTCATTGCTTGTAGTAACGACGCCTCTGTGAATCGCTTCGGAGGAGATGTCTTGCGCTCTTTAATATCGAGTTCCATTGCATCAAGCTGATTCCCGTTCACAATTGCCGGGATATTGGTTTCGACGTTGTCGTCCGATTCATCGCCCTTTTGTTTGTTGTTTAGCTCAGATTCTTTGGCGAATTTCTTCCAGCCTTCCGTGGTAATTTCATGGCCAGTCAAACCAAAATCTTCTCCGTTGAACGATATCCGTACCTTCGTTTCCAGATATTCGTGATCAGGCTGGAATTGCATGAGGAAGCGCAGCGCGATGAGATTAAATATTTTTTGCTGATTCTCATTCATCGCAGAAGCGCCTCGACCGGTAGGAACAATAGCGAAGTGTTCCGCCACCTTAGCGTCATTGAAAGCGGCACTCGTGCGTGTGAAATCCGCACTTTCAACAACTTCTTGCAAGGATTCTGCTTTTTTTAGAATATCTTGCGCAACGCTCTTCGCCGTGGCATGCATTGATGTCGGGAGATACGGGCAGTCACTTCGCGGGTATGTTACGATGCCTGATTCGTATAGCTCCTGCACAACGCTAAGTGTCGCGGAGGGACTCATGTCGTATTTCTGCGAGGCCTCGATTTGCAGCGCGGGCAACGAGTACGTCAGTGGCGGCAACGCCTTCTTTGGTTTCTTCTCAACAGACTGCACTATACCCTTCTCTCCGGCAGCGATTGTTTTTTGAAATTTTTCTTGCAATGACCTCATTGCGGTCTGGTCAACAAGCCTTTTTTCTTCATCCAGGCCGGGGGTAGATTCTTTCGGAGCCCATTTCGCGAGGAACGGATCCTCTTTACCCCCGCTGAATAAGATGTAAAACAGATAAAAAATCTTACTTTTGAACGATTCAATATCTTTGTCCCTCTGAACGATTAATCCGAGTACAGGTGTCTGCACTCGCCCAACCGATATGGGAGTTCCGTGATAACCTTGTTTCTGTGCTTCCACAGTATGTGTCATCGTCATATTCATACCAAGCATCCAATCAGCCATTGAGCGCGCTTTCCCCGCCAACGACAAGCCTTGATACTCTTGATTCGGGCGCATTGCGCCTAACGCTTTTCTTACTGCCTCTACACTGGTATCTGTGACCAAAAGCCGATACACCGGTCCTTTATAATCAAAATACTCGAGCAGTTCATCAATCAGTAGTTGTCCTTCGCGATCAGCGTCGCCGGCGTGCACAACCTCATCCGCTTTTTTGAGCAAATCCTTAATCGTGCTGAGCAGATCCTGCGTATCTTTGCACTCGGTATATTGCCATACGTCCGGATAGTAAGGATATGGTACTCTGTCCCATCGCTTATAGTCGCTGTTATACTCTCTCGGTTCCTTCAAGCGCAAAATATGCCCACGGCTCCACGCTACAACGTCGTTTTCGCCACAATAAATACAATTCGGTTTTTTCTGTATTTTCTCTCCGAGCGCCGAAGCAACAGCTCGTCCAAGACTCGGTTTTTCCGCGATGAATAATCTCATTTGCAATTTTCCTCCTCCGTGTTTAGCGATTTGCCGCTGTCTTTTATTGCCTTAATTTGTAAACGCAGCATGCTCATCACTATGTTTTTTTCCGCCTTGCTCAATCCCTTCGCATCCAAACCGATATCGTTTATTCGCGATGCAAAATCAGTTAAGTCGAAAGATTTTTGTGTGTTTCCCGATTTTTTCACCTTCATCACAACCACCGTCCTTTTTTATAAATTTTTTGCCCTCACGATGGGTTTTGCGAATAAAAGCGCCCAACTCGCCGAACACTGATCCGATAGCACTGGTAAATTCGTATGTTTCGCCCACCAACTATTTGATACTATTACTAACACATCTGGTGACGAGAGCATTGTCAAAAAACAGGGCCAGAATACAAATGGCTCATAACAGATCAATACACCAATCTTTTGATCGCCAATCTCGCAGATACCGCTGCCGAACATGTCGGCGATCGCTCCGGTATCACTCCACGGCCGATACATCGATATTGGCACGGGTATACGCTGCGCGATCACAGCGTGGTTCGCACCACGCACTTGCACAACGTTATAATATTTTTTCGTTCCGAGCTTTGTCACCTCAGCGCCAATAAAGTATGTGCGGTCGCTCACAGCGAATTGATTCGTAATCCCACTCCACAGTTCTTCCGTGTTATCACCCCACCATCCGGCGACGGTTTCCGGCATAACAACGTACTTAAGCTTCGTTCGTCCCAACATATTGCCGAGTACACAGTGTCGCTCATAAACACCCAAAGTATCATCGCTGCCGCTGTACAGCCGCCCAAAAGATGTGTTGATTGTTTCCCAGTTCACAGGGGATTCTGTCGCCCGTGGGAACAGCGCTAACATGACCAATACAGCGGCAACTGCCAAACGAATTTCTCGCGTATTCCGCTTCGCGGCCCAAAGTGCTGCCCAAAGGCAGTACATACAAATCAACCCCATAACGCCGGAACGCGGAAAAATATATCCCGCGCTCAAAAGCGGATTGCACCAGCCCCAAAGTCCGATCGGAGGTATGGAAATTGAAAATAAGATCAAGAGTAATCGGAGGAATTTGCCTTTAGTAGAAACAGTGCCACTCCATAATGCCATCCAGGGAAGGGAGAGCGTAAGTGCTGACGTAATCCATAAAAGCAGTCCGAAAAACGGATGTCCGTCACCAAAAAACACTGGAGTTCCGGAGTACACACCCCTTGATGCTACCAGATAAAATATCATCAGAATCCAGAAAGCTTCGGACTTCGTTCGCGCTGCTCCCCAGATAATCGGAATTAAAGCGTACAGGCCAAGCCCCCAACCCTCTTTACCCGTCGTAAGAGCAATCACAGACGCAGTCATACACGTCAATAACTCTCTCCTGGGTATCATCACCATACCAGAACTTTCTTGACCTTTGCCTCGATAATATCCATAGACACAACCCCGTAATAACGTGAGTCATAGGCCGAAAAGGTATCGGCCATAATCCAGACACACAAGGGGGGAACAATCACAGGATACTCGACCTTGCATGGATCGGACTTATCAAAGTATGGCGGCCGGATCGGAGCGTTTTCGTACATTACGCCATCGATCAAGAGATGATCCTCTGAGCGCTCGATGAGCGATCCTGGCAATGCGGCGATCCGCTTCATCATTATGGGAGTTACAGTCACAACAAATGAGAGTTTTTCGTCGTACACCTTCAGCTGAGAAAGATAATGCTTGTAAATGTCGAATGTAACAATATCACCCACTTGAAGGCTATCAGGAGTGTGATGAACAGTGCGCCATAAACCGACTGGAACATGCGAATCCGTGAGATTGATTCGAATGCCCGTTGTTAGCGCAATAAAAACTACAGTGACCGACGACGCGAGAATTATAAGAACATTCCTCGCGTCCTTTCTGCTGTACTTCATCAAATCGCTTTCTTGATTCTCCGGTCTAGTTCGTCGTCCTCGAGAGTCTCAGAATCCATTTCGTTGTTGTCGTCATCATCATCATCATCTTCAAACTCATCGTAGGCATCTCCGTAAAATTCTTGTAATCCCTGATTCACGTCAACGTTAACGCTATCTGTTTTTTCGTCTTCTGAAACCACTACCGCAACTTGTTCATTATCTTCATTTCCTTCATTCACCGATGCCAGATCACCCGGATCAAGCGATTGTCTCAACCTCTCAATCATAAGGCGATTAACGTCTTGATCTTGTTTTTTCCCCTCCCACGGTTTGTTTGGAGGCGTATATGCGACATTCCCGTCGCAATACAACACATCACTTTTTTCCGGAGCCGGTATCTCCGAGCGCCGTTGAAATGTTGGATCTTTGAAATACAAAATTTGTCGTCCCAAGATCGGTGGGAAACCGCTGACTTTGACAATCATGTCACCCGGTTCTTGAATCATGCCATTACTATCCTTCAGCGGTCCTTTTAATGTCATAACCTCTTGGGGTGTGAGCAACGCTCTCTGCTGTTCTTGTGTCGATGTGTTGTAGGTTGTGACACCCTTCGTCATCGATGTCGACCTAACTTCTTTGATGACCGTTGTAGTTCCGAGGATATCCGATAGCGTTTTTGCCGTTTCGAGATTATTGGGCGCGTATGCTATCTGCACATGGGTATTTGAGACTATCGATTCTTTGTCTGTGTATCGTTTGTATAGCTGCTTAAGGTCTTGCACGATGATGTAACTCTTTAGACCGTATCCTGCGATGAAGGCAAGGCTTGTTTCAAATATTTCCATATTACCCAACGTCGGGAACTCATCGAGCATGAGCAGCATTTTGTGGATATAATCTCCTTTTGCTTGTCCCTTCTCGAATCTCAGATGGTCAGCCAAAATCGTCACGATTTGCGTGAGCAAGATTCTAACCAATGGCACGAGGCGCGTCAGCTGCGCCGGAGGCACACAAATATAAAGTGATACCGGCTTATCGGCATTCATGAGATCAGTGAGGCGGAATGTTGCATTTTTGAGATTGAAGGCAATCGCAGGATCCGCGAATAGCTTTGTAGTATTCGCCGCGGTCGAAAGGACACTCGCCGCCTCCCGTTCATCTCGTTGCAGAGCTTCACGAGCATTTGAAGCCGCGATGGGGTGTGTTTTTGTTGGTTTCCCGTCCATCGTTTTCCAGTTATAAAAGCCCTTTGGATCATGATTAAACCCTAAAATTTCTTCCAGCGTTTTGTCGAAACTCGTTTCCGCGTTTGCGAAAAGGAAACGCAGCCGTTCAAGCGTGGGTTCATATCCTTCCAACTTAGCCTTATAAAGCATGTGGTAGATCAACCCCACGATTAAACTGCCGCTTGTCTCAATCCAATGCTTTTGACTACCCTCGGAGCCATGACCTGTCGGATCGGCGAGCAGCATCGCAAGATTTTCAATATCGGCATGTTCGTACACCGTCCCCATACGAATCTCGTTTAGCGGATTATATCGCGCCGAGTTGCCGGACGTATCAAGAGGATCAAACTTCAAGATATAATTCCCGGCGTGCTCTTTTCTCCACCCAGCTGTGAGCGCGTAGTTTTCGCCTTTTATATCTAATACAAAAATCGAGTGTTGCCAGTTCAATAGCGTCGGTATGACCAAACCGACACCCTTACCGCTTCTTGTGGGCGCGTAAGCCAGGATATGTTCAGCGCCGTTATGCCGCAAGTACAGCGTTTTTTTACTTCGTTTGTCAGCCCACCCGCCCACATATACCCCTTGACCGCTTTCGCCCGGACGCGGCAACAAAGTGGACTCGATAATATCCTCTTTTTCAGCCCATCGAGCGGATCCGTGAAGCTTCTCGATTTTACGACGGTTTCTCAACGCTTTTTCCCTGCCCTTGATAATCATGAGGGGTAAAAATGTTCCCAAAATTTGAATAGCAGTGCAGATCATTAAATATTTCTGCACTGCGACGTTCTGGGAGCCATATCTGCCTAAAAGCGTTTTTAGCCATAACGTATATGCGAATGGCTGATAAATTCTGACTGTACTCACCTGCATATAGCCTTTGCCAAGAGATTGCGCGTAGCCAAATACAGACGCGAGATACTGTGTCGCGCCCAGTGCGGCAAATACGAAAAAAAGAGCCATTATTGCTGCCGATACAATTTTTTTACGACCTTTATTGCGCTCACGATCTTCAAACGCATAGCTGCCATGCTTAACTTCGATTTTTGCCACGCTCAAGCCACCCCCAGCTACGGTTGCTCTTGTTTGTGCGGTATCGGCATATCGGGCGGATTATTGCTCATGTCTATCACTGCACCGCGCAAATGCTCATTGATCAACCTTTGCTTCATACCCGCGTTACCACAGATATACCCAACTCCAAAACCACCGAATGCGGCAAGCAATATCAATATCATCGCCACTCTCATCTTTATCATTTGCGTCACCTCCAAAGGTTAGTGCCGATGAGTTTGTATCCGGCTTGTTTCAACGTGAAGGACCGATATCCGCGCACCTTTTTGAAACGCGGAGGAGAGGCGCGGACGCCTCGCCTAAGGTTGCCGAAAAAGAGCTTATAGCCTCGGTCGATACGCTCCGCGATATCCTGTATCGCCTGAGAGCCGAGGTTATTCCAGAACGCAAAACGTTTTGTTTTTTTGAGCTTTGTGATATGTCGTTGGATTCTAAACACGTTGATATCTTTGCGAAACAGACGATAGTACCTGCGGTGCAAGGCAACGAGATGATTGTAGATCGAACCTGCCAGATTGATCTTTCGGTCAAGATGCTTATTCTGCTTGGAGTGATAGAGTTTAAAAACGTATGTCTTCATTCGGTATTGACAGACTCCTTGCGCCGATACTTCGGACAACAGATTCTGGTAAAGTCGTTGGCCTTCCCGTCGCGGTTTAGTAAGGCTCCGCAAAGGCAATGTCCTTCGTGGTAATGATGCTGAACTGATATCCGGGCAAAATTCGCAGCGTAGGTGCCACGTTCATATTTCTTTCAACCAGCTTCGCTCCAAGCGATGTCATCTGCTCCATAACCGCCTCTGCCGCCCTGCTTTCGTCGTCATCTTTGTTCTTATCGTCCTCCGTCGCGATCTTCCCGGTCGCGACAAAGACACTCGCAAGCAATGCTGCGCCAACCATGCGGCTATAGTGGTTATCGATTTTTTCTTTGAATCCTGAGTACCCGGAGCGGTCAGTCCCAATCAAGCCTTCAAGGTTTAGAGATGTCCCGTCGGGATATATGACCCGCTTCCATACGACCAAGACACGATTTTGACCGTAAACGACATGTGAGTCATATTCACCAACCAGCCTTGAGCCCTGCGGGATAAGTTTATGCGCACCCGTCGCCGTGTCCCAAACATGTGTCACAACTTGCCCGAGTACGGTGCCGGGCAGATCGCTGTTGATTCCGCTGGTCAGCACACCCTGTATCACCGTCCCGGCTTTTAGCTCATATTCGCTTATTCCTGATCGGCGTGTGTTCGGATTGTACTCGCTTTTTATCGCGGCGGCATTGCCGCCTCCTTGCTGGGATTGTACATAACCTACATTGCGGTCTTGATGCGCCATCGCGACAGCATTTGTGTCAACGCCCAGGTCATCGGGATTATAAAATCCGCTCATAGATCTACCTGAGAGAATCTGATTTCGTATTACATCGACATTTTGCCGGGACTGAGCGCCACCGACAACCGATTCTGGATAAGGAGTCTTCGGGGCGTCTGAATCTTGCTTTAAACCATCTTCTCTGAAAGCCACATCAGACGTGGCATGTAGCGCTGCCAGCAATAACTCGCGTGATTTCCTATACCCTTCAGACGGCGCTTTTTGGACGATTTTAATATTTTGGGTCCTCGGGGTTGCCGTGATTTGACCCTTTTTGCCAATTGTGCCATCAGGCAACAAAATCAAATCGTCATCGTCGACCGCCTCTTTTTCCGGTTCGCCGACTGTCGGCCCTGTCGTTGAGCGCTCATCAGAGCGTTCAAACGTCAACCCTCCAGGGTCGGCCGCAATAATTTGTGATGCCTTAATATTTTTATCCCCCTTGTTATTTCGGGGTTCTCGGTTGGTATCAATGTTGAGCAATATCAGCAATAAAACGGCAACGAACGATACAACCACGATCACCAAAATCCTGTTGCTTCTTGGCCGATTTTTCTCTCGTGTTGTTGGTTGTTTACTGTTTTGCTCAAGTCCGTCAGGTGATGTGATATCTGCCATTTTCACACACTCAATCCTGCCCTACCGGTTTAGCGCGATAAATTGCGACTCTGTCTTTGCCGATTGTCAGTATCCCAAGATCGAAAAGGCGGTCGACAATATACTTATTGCCCTCGATCCGATAGTTTGCCAACGTCTCCTTACCGTTATGCTTGATAAAAAATGTTGGCGCGTCCGCAACCCCAATCTTTTCGTCCATGACGATGTACGTTTTGCCGTTGGCGTCGTACACCGTTTTTGGCTTCCAGACTACGTTTTTGTTACCTCTTGTGACAGTTATTTTGTAATCGATATATGTATTCGCGGGATCCGCGAGCCGGGCATTTGCCTGTTGTTTTGTCTTGGTTTTTTGTGCCTGGGCTTTATCGGCAAGGCTGTACTGCTCGAGCAGCTTTTGATACGACTCGTTCGTTAACGGGTCTGTTGCTATCACCTCGGGATATATAAACCCGACGTAGGGCATATACTGGTCTTTTGTGACAGACAATAATTCGATTGAGTATGTGCGCCTATCCGTATGTATCAAAAGATTTGCCGCAATATCCGGCAACAATGGTTTCACGATTACATGCGTCGTAAGGTTCGTAATTGCCCCGGACGTTGCAACGGAGATTGACCAACGCGCGGTATCCGAGACGTTGATCCGCGCCACTCGCTCTCCCGCTTCTAACTCAATGTCAGTTAAACGCAAAGGACGACACTGCAAGCGAGGAGTCATAGTCCCAAAGTAAAAATTAATTCGTCCGTTGTTTTGCATATAAGGCGTTGGAGCTTTCGCGGCAGCGTCGAATTCTTTCGCAAGTTTTATGGCTTGTTCGTCGACAGACCTGATTTCAGGCATCTTCTCAACTTCAAGCAATTGTTGGTCAAAAATGAGCGAGTCGGGATCGTCAATCTGGATAATAGTGTTCCCTTGCTCATCAACCGCGACATTGCGTTTGGGAAGCTGAACCGGCAGCTGTGGATCGAATCTTGACCATCCGGTTACGTTGCCATCTTCGTCGAACGTAATCTCTATATCATCACCCGATACAACCGTCGGCGGTGTGCCTGCATCAGAAGCTCCGGCGATTTTCACGGGTTCTTTTATCAACATAGTGCCTACGAGCAAAAATATAAGTGTTAAAATTCCCATGACCCCGACCGTGCTGATCACGCCGCTCTTATTTTTCAAATAGATTGCTGATTTTTTATTATCTCTGTTTTTTTTGCCAATCCTCTTTTTTGACATCTTTTATTCGCCTCTTTCCGGTGTTCTTTATTTGAGAAGCTCTTGTACGCGAAAGTCAGTTATGTAGACGCCCAGTGGGTTACTTATAAGATTTTGCACGTCAGTCGGAGGAGAGATTTGCACCTCAAATATCGCTTGGTATGTTCTTTCAACGGCACCCTCAACTCCCATTTTCTCTATCCATTCCGCCTGATATGTCCCTTTCGTGATCGGAATTATCGATCGCAGTTCTACCATCACAGGATGCTTCGCATCAAATGGCACGTTTTTCTTGAAATAATCATTGAGTACCCTCTGCGCGTCGCTGCCATCGGCGATAGATCGATATGCCGTTTCCGCGAAATATTTCTGCGCGGCGCGGTCGCGAACGCGTACGCGCATATTTCTCACAAATTGTCCTATTTGTGAGGAAATAACACGGTTGTCGATGCCCGTTATATCCGCAGGTTGAATAGGGATCGCATATCCGTGCTTGTCAACTTGCACAACATACGGTATCGATTTAGAACTCTTGGATAACTGAATATTCCCAATGACGCTAAAAGCAAGCAGTGTCATCAACACAAAGCAAAAAGCACGCCACTGGCTCACATTTGACGCAAGTTCCATGTAGACATCCATATATCGATTTTTCGCGCGAAGCCATTGATTATTGCCGATGATTTGCTCATCGACATTCTCGTTATTTTTCAACCCTTCAATTTTAGTTTTTTTCTCGAATAAACTCATCGCACCCGCACACCTCTTAATTTAATTATCTTGATTTATCGAATTTGCCATGTTTTCAGACATCTTGCGTTGCATTGGAGTTGTATTCGCCGACATACGCTGCGGTATCACCTTGGACGACATATCACCCCAGCGATATGCGCCTCCGCTGCCGGGAGTATATGCCCCCGTAGGCCCGAAACCCATGACAACCCGCATAGCAGAGCAAATAGCCGCTCTTTTGGCTGATTTACTCGCCGTCGTACCCTTTTCTGTCGTGCTTTTTTCGCTTGCGGATCCACCGCCTGCACTATCGCCGGATGACGACGAATCGGCATCCGGCGAGCCCTCACCCGCGGATGTGGGTGATGACTCGGTATCAGATGATGTTTGTCCTGATTCCGTCGTCGACGCGGTATCCGGAGCTGTTCCGGAGCTGCCCGTGTCTTGCGGTGCGCTGCTATTCTGCCCCGCACCGGCTTCGGAAGCCGAAGAAGTGCTGTCCCCCTCACTTTCGGATGGCGCGCTTTCCGGTTGCGTGCCGCCGCCGCTATCGCCACTATCGCCTTGATCGCCTCTTAAAGCGGAATCGAGCGACGAATCAGAACTTCCTCCCGATGAGGATGATCCCGGGGTGATATTGCCAACTTCGCCCCCAGAGCCGCCATTTCCACCGCCGCCACCGTCTCCGGAAAAAGCTGCCATCGCATCAGAATAGGCAAGGGCAGCCGTCGCACCGGTTTTCATAGCGCCGGCGGCCATGCCTGCTGCTGCACCAAATGTCGCCGCCGCCGAACTCGTGAGTGCGGATGCCCCGGACGAAAAAGATCCGCCTGATACCAGTGCGGCTGCAAATTCCGGTACCTGCTTGATGATCATGTGCGTGATGATTGCAAGCCCTGATAGATTAAACAGATGCTGAAAAAAACTATCTTCCTTCTCGGGTATCTGCGAACCGATCAAGTGCGAATCTATGAAATTGATACATATCCCAAGCACAATTTGAAGGCACAACAACTTTAAACCCACTGAAACGAGCGTGCGGATATAGCCCTCTGCATAGCTCTTAGTCCAGGTACTGCCGCCTAAACCCAGCAGAATCACACCAGCGGGTACGACAATATAAAACTCGATAAGGTAGACCATCGCGGCAGCGGCTGCCATCGCAAAGCAAGCTAAAATAATGAGGCACGGTAAAATCGCTGCCACCCCGCGCGTTACCCCCTGTCGGAACGATGCCTTCAATGCCTCCCAAGCAATCTCCATTCCCTTCTCAAAAACACTGCCGGGAGATATCGAATCCATATTGGTAGCCGAACCGCCAAGTTTCCGCAAACCACCGGCTATAATATTTCCAAGTTCAGAGTATTGGGTCAGAAGCCAAAAAAAGAAGCCGATGAACATGATCTCCCTTATCAGCAATTGCGTCGCGCTCACGACACTAAAATCGCCTTTTACCCCAAGCTGCACACAAGACCACGAAAACTGGATACCGGCTAGTAACCAAAATAACACTAGCGCTACGTTATAAAATTTTCCCGCGATATTTACGGTTTGATTTTCGAACGTGTCAAGAAAATTACTTAACACACCGCCGCTGTCCTTAACTATCGCAGCCGTCGCCGGAGCTGCGAAGATCAGGTATCCACCTATGATGAGAGTTATTATCAGTATTTTTTGGGCGAAGATCCTGTTTCCCATGTTCCTATCGCCGCCTCCATTGCGGCTTGCTCGTCGACGCGCTCCTGCTGCTCGTTCATTGCAAACTCAGCTTGTGAGTCCATCTGGCGCTGCATATCCATCCGCAGCTCAGAGAGCTGCTGTGCCATATAAATTGCAATCTGATTCGCGGCCTGTAATGCTTGATGCTGCCCTACACTGCTTTTTGCTGCTTCATTTAACTGCTGGATAAGAGATTGCTGATCTTTGATCGTCTCAACAGTCATTTGGTTGGCCTTAAAAACCGCTTCCCAATATTTCTGCCAATAATCCATGCGATCTTTGTAAAGCTGGGAATAGTCCTGTGTCTTATCCGACTCCCTGTATCCGGGATGTTGCTTCGTGTACTTTTCATGATCGAGCGACGCGCCAAAAGTAAGACTCTTTGCCGATGAAAGCAGATTTTGCAGGACAGTTAGCTCTCCCGTTATATCTTTCCAGATATTTTGCGGTAATTGCTGCGTGTTCTGCAGCATGTTCTGATACTGCTCCAAAAGGTGTTGTGTTTGTTTCACAGCCTGACGCACCTGCTCAATAAGTTGTGATTTATTCGCCAACTGAGTCATTTCCGTCGCGCCGCCCGTAACACCGCCACCGCCTCCGCCATAGCAGACAGTCACTGCAAGTACGGCGAGCATTAACGATAATATAAAAGTCAAACCGGTACGTCTCATGCTGAGACCTCCTTATCGAACTTTGCGTTATAGCCACTTATCCAACCCTCCGCTGCGCGCGGCAAGCCTCTTTCTCTTAGCCAGTAATACGGCCAAATATCTTCATGTTCTCGTTTGAGTTCGGATATTTTCGCAATATCTTCTTTCGCGCCTACACCCACAAAACTCAGCGCCGTAGAGCCAATTCCGAGGTCAAAAAGACGTCTGCCAACAGGACTCACAAGGTAGTACTGGCTCTTCCGCGCCGCATACCTGATAAGTTCGATCTGCGTATTGTTCAGGCCAAAGACATTGCGATATAACTTCGCGGATCTTTCAGTGGTTGCCTCAGGATTAGGTAAAAATATTTTTGTATGACACTGTTCAACCAGTGTGCTGATAATAGGATTGCCCTCAATGTCGCCGACTTCCTGCGTTGCAAGAATCACCGCGCAATTAGCCTTTCGGAGTACCTTCAGCCATTCTTTTATTTTGGCGGCAAATACCGGCGTACTCAAAGCGAGCCACGCTTCGTCGATGATCAGCAACGACGGCCGACCTGTCAGCCTCTTTTCAATCTGCCTGAACAGATAAAGCAGGACAGAGACAGTGATTGCATTGCCGTAATTTAACAGATCTTGCGTTTCGAACGTTACCAGGCTTTTATACTCAATGTCGTTACTCTCACCATCGACAAAATCACCCCCGGGTCCGCCGTCCACCTGATAATAATTCAGGAGGTTTCGCACCGGCATCGACTGAACGGTTGATTGAAACGCCGTTATTGTGCGTTCCTTACTGTTTTTCGTAGACTTTGCCAAGGTGTTTACCGCTTCTCGCATAAGCTGGCGGTCTACGCTGCTGATGATATCCGCCTTGTTGTTCTCCAGTTGAATGTGCAAAAGCGAGTCAAGATAGTCACATGCCCAAGCCCGATCTTCCGGATCGTCAATGTCCGCCAATGGACAAAGACCGCCATTTTCCTTCAGGCTACCGAGATCGTAATGCACTGAATCGTGACATGAGGATGTTAGCGCAAACATTGAAAAACCTTTGTCGAACACGAAAACTTGTGAACCGTCATAACGCTCGAACTGTGACGCAATCAACGCCAGCAATGTTGATTTGCCTGATCCGGTTGGTCCCATGATAAGCGTATGGCCGACGTCGTCGACATGGAGATTTAGCCGGAACGGGGTCGTACTAATCGAGGCGGCCTGAAGCAGGGGTGGGCTTTTGGGCGGATAATTCGGCGGAGGGCATGGGCAGTATTCCGAACCGGCCCAGCTATTCGTTAACGGCGCGAGATCGGCATAATTCATGCTGTGCAAAAATGGTTTTCTCACATTTTCCCGCCCATGCCCCGGAAAGCTTCCCAGAAGGGCTTCAAAAGCGTTGCGCTTTTCAAGGCGAACGACAAAACCCAACCGTTCAAACATTTTTGTAGTATCGCGAATCTTCCGCCGCAGCTCGTCGATATCGTTACCTCTTAATATCACCGTTGATGTGTAATGGCCATAAATTATTGATCCTTCCTCGACAAGCGCAGCTGCTACATCGAGTTCCTGCACCATTTGCAATGCGTGTTGATCTGCGGGCGCATTATGGTTATTGAGGATCGCAGCCATAAACGGATAAACCTTCTGACGCCATTTTTTCCGGTCTGCTTGAATTTTCCCTCTCGCATAGTGCTGATCAGTAACGATAAAACGGGACGACCAGATAAGGTCGATCGGAAGTTTCTCGATATTCGACAGTATCCCGGGGCGTGAAGCCGGAGGAAATCCATCAACGCTTAGTACCGCCAGTAATTTATTGTTGTAAACGAGCATTTCTCCATTCTCAACATCTCTAGCCAGCCAGGAATCGAGATCGTCCGGAGGATCCGGCAATTTGCACGGATGATTCTCATGGTTAAGGATCATGTTCAACGCATGCAGCAACTCGTCATTTGCGAGACCGAAGGTTAAGCGTCGGAAACGCATTAGCTGTGAGAAACTTGTCTGGAAATTGCTCACCACTTCTTTGATATGCTTGATATCGCGTTCCATATAGCTCTTTTCGTCTTCGTTGTTCTTCCCCATGATGAAGTCGCCCAACGCCGTCAATATCCCCCCTTGTGAGTGCTTCGGGGGTAGATATGTCAAAAATAGATACGCGAATGTTTCATAGTGCGCGCCCTCTTGTGTGAACTGCATATATCGTTCCATGTCGATAAGTCGGTTAGTCGGCTCGTCAAAGAACCCCACTGGGTACTCCGATGAGGGGGCTCGACACACAATCTGTTGGATCATCCACCCCTCATCGAGCCGTTTAACCGCATTATTAAACGACGCGGACAGCCACTCCGCTTCTTGTGCAGTTGCACTCTCTAAATCAGGCCCTTGGTACAAAAACCCAATCAAATAGGCACCGCTTTTCAGAAGCATTATGCCTGGCTCAATCATGCTGCAATACTGGAGGCAACGATCAAATCCGTTTTCAACTTCCTTTTTGTGTCTCACTGCTGAAGCCACCTCTTTTTTACAAAACTTGGCCTCCCCTTACCGATTGTGCTTCGAGCCGGAAAGTAGAACTGTGTACTGAATAACCTACTGGACGATTCTGTTGATCGTTTAAAAACCTCAACCATAAGCGGATCAGCCTTGCCCATTTGCATCAAACCAAATCTAATTATCAGCCACGCGGTAATCGCAAGAATTGTCGTTAAGACGTTCCCACGCGCAATACCGAGATTAAACCCCACATAAGCGCAGAACAGACTCGACATCATAAGCAGAGTTCGATCACATCCAAGTATGAGCATGGGTCTCGTCATGCTGTGATTAATCGAGATTTTTCGTAGCTCGTTTACAGCAGCCATAGCTGACAATCAATTTAACAAAACAATATGAGCAGACTTGGCGTACAGCCCTTGTAAAATATTTGATGACATTACAACGACTCCAATTGCGAGAGCCAAGTAGCAAGCAGTCCTCATAAAACCCTGTAGGTCGCCGCCGAAATACAAACTTACCCCCGCAGCCGCGATCGCAACCAAAGATACGGCAATGGCAACAGGTCCGTTAATTGATGCCTGGATCTTTGTCAGCGCACTTTCCCAGGGCATGGCTCCTTCGCCTCCGGTTGTTGGAGAAGCAAATACCGCTTCCTCGCTCAAAATCAGTATTAAAGCAATAAAACTAAAATAAAACACACACAGCCACACAGATGACATCGTCGAATCTTGATTTTCCTTCAACATCTTTTTTCACCCTCCCGGTATTTTTTTCAAAGTTTCAAGCTCTTAACCCTTGATCCACCTGACCTCGTACTCTTCTTTTTGTCGATCGAAATTTACCACCTCCAATATTTCTGTTAAGGTTGGCCCGGTCTCTGCAACCCACTCTACGTAAAGTATTAAACTCACAGACTGTGCGATCAGGCGCTGCATTGGGGTGTCCGTTCGTTCTGCAATCAACATTTCCAGCCTTAAAAGGGAGTCTAACGAGCTATTAGCGTGCAACGTGGTTACGCCGCCAGGATGGCCGGTGTTCCATGATTTCAGGAGATCTAGCGCAACACCGTCTCGCACTTCGCCAATGATGATGCGGCTCGGACTCTGTCGCATTGCGGTTTTTATCAGGTCTTTAAGGGTGATTTGCGCGTCCGGAGTTACCATCCGGACGCGGTTACGGTGCGATATTTGGAGTTCAGGGGTGTCTTCCATCGTGATGATACGCTCCGTCGGGCTCATCACATGGAGCTCGCGCAGAACGGCATTGGCGAACGTCGTCTTGCCGCTTCCGGTGGGACCGGCAATAATGATATTTAACCTGTTCTTGATCGAGTCGCAGATGATTTTCTTGTCCTCAGTCGTCATGCGGCCAGCGTCTATATACTCGTCCAGTGAATATATCTTGACGGGCTTTTTTCGTATATTGAACAGCGGTCCTTCGACCGCCTGTGGAGGAATCACACCAGTTACGCGCGATCCATCCCATGGCAGCTGCCCTTCGATTTTTGGCTCGGATTTGTGGAGCGTCTTATTCGACATAGATGCGATCGTGCCAAGAAATGCCACCCTGTCTTCAAATGGCATTACTATGTCTGTTGGGTCACCGGCGGGGTCACCACCAAAAGCGGTCACCCACACAACCCCATCACCATTCACGGCAACTTCCGTCACATCAATCCTATCCAAAAGCGCTAAGATCCGCTCACCAAGTTCTCTTTTGAGCTTATCAGTTACCCGTCTTTCCTGTTCAGCACTGGCAAAATGTATCATGTCCAACCCACTACCACACAGCTCCTTTATGTTGACGTCAAAATACGGATAAAATGTTGTCTTTTATCTGCATTTACGCAAAACATTTTGCGCATAATACATGATAAAAACGTGATTGTCATTACCTAAAAAACATCGCAAAAATCTCGCGTTGATAACTTAAGAAATGACGGAAAAAACAGCGTGAAACGTACTTTTGTGAAAAGTATGTTTCGCCTCGGTGGTTCGGCGGCGACAGTTATCTCCTGCTTGAAAAACGGTGCTCCGGCTTGCTCAAAGAACAGGAGGAGGTGACACAGAGAATAAGGATGGGTTTAACTCAGGGGTGGGTCAATTCCTTATGTTGCCGGTGGGGTATTTCTTCTAAAAAATTCTATCTGTCGAGCAAAACATGCTCGTTGTGCCTGAATATTCTACAGGAGTTGCCTCTTTCAGTACGTGAGAGGACGTTCTCCAAACCGCATTAGAACATGACAGAATCATGTTTAATAACCCTAGCTCACCGTTATCTTGTCAGGGTTTCGGTCACAGTAACAGCACTCTCCCCTGCCTTGGGATGAATGGCAATCTGGGTTTTCTTCAAGGCATTTGTAAATTTTTAAGAAAATATCTCTTCTTAGGCATTTCTCTTTGATATCCTCCTCTTTTTGTCTTTGATCTCGGATGTTTCTATACAGTTCAGGAGACAAAAAGAAATGAATTGCTTTTACCGTGCGCCCTTGTATTACTGGCCTCCATTCAAATTGCATACTCGTCAGCTTGTTGATATCCCTATGCGCTTGATTCAAAACACGTTCTTTGAAATTAGCATATTTCTTGGCAAGCGACGGTGTCGCATTTAGAATGGAGTGTAACTCTTCAAGCGGTATGACAACTTCATCTTTGCCGATCCAGGACTTAAGCAGCATAAAAAGTCTCTGGCTATAAACACTGGGCAAGCACATAATGTCCCTAGGGGCATACAGCGTAAATCTATTTTTGAGATTAAGGAACAAGGGCATCAAATCCGGATGGAAACCCGCGACCAAGTTACCATCCTCAATACCACAAAGAGCGAAAAGGGTATAAATTCGAAAGTTTTTTTCAGGGTTCTTACCACCCCCTCGAATTTCAATTCTGCGGCTTGTTAATTTATGGATTGCTCTCTTGATATCGCTGTAATTTCGCCCAAGCATCTTTTCTCTGCCCGTCAAAATATTCAAGGGCACTTTGTATGTGTGAAATTCTTCGTCAGTATTTTTTACGAGGCTGGCGATAGCCGACACAATACGCACTTCCCAGATGCTTTCGCTTGACCAGTGTGCCCGTGCGAAGTCGTTACTGACTTTTATCGTTTGCCCCAGTTGAGATTTTGGGATTAAATCGAGAGACATAAGGTGAGACCTCCTTAGCATATTTAAAAACATAGGTTCTTATTTGCCCTTCTGGCTCTCAATGTATTTTAAGACCGCGTTCTCGGAGATATGTCCCACTGATTTGCAGTAGTACGAACGTGTCCAAAGCGACGGAATTTTCAAGAGATGCGGAAACTCCTTCCGCAAGACATTTGCCGTATAACCTTTGAATTGCTGAACTATGAAGTGCGGAGCGTATGTCGGTCTCGCCTTAACAAAAATATGGAGATGATTAGGCATGATCTCGAGTCCTGTCATTTGAATATCGAGTTCTAGTGCTTTATCGAATAGCAGCTCTCTAAGTCTCATTTCGACATCACTCACAAGCACCTTGCTCCGATATTTCGAACACCAGACGAGATGGTAGCCTATATTAAACACAGAGGTATTTGGATGTGTCCAACGTTGATATGCCATTCGAAGAGGCTAACACATAATTTATCTCATGGCAAGAAGTGAGACACAACAAGAAGTAAAACACGAAACCACAGCATGCCGCCGTTTGCTGGGAATTTGTAGCCGAAAAACGATATAAAAACGCTGTAAATTTGTAACCGATAGCAGGTGCTAAAGTGTTGCAATAGCTCAAAACTATGTCATTGAACGGCTATAAAATGCGCCAATAATTTGCAGGAAAATTGCATGAAAAATTGTTACCAGTCAAAATTTACGGTTTGTGTGAAAGATATGGAGGTTATCCACAATTTGCTTATTAATTTGCCTTTGTTTGCTGTAAATTCATGACCGAAATGCTGAAAGGGCACGCTGTAAAAACGCGGTAAATTTGCAGCCCAGAGTAGGTGCTAAAGCCTTGCGATAGCTTAAAACTATATATATGTAGAAATGAACATTTCAATATTTGCGCTTACATGAAAAAATTATCCACAAATTATACACCGACGTGTGCTGGGAATTTGTAGCCGACGTGCGCTGGGAATTTGTAGCTCAAGACCAATGCTAAAGTATTGCAATAACTCAAAACTATGCCACGAAATGCACGGAAAATTCGTGAGCAAAATTTATACGAGAAAGTTATCCACAACCACTTGCTGGGAATTTGTAGCCGAAGTGCTGGGAATTTGTAGCCGAAGTGCTGGGAATTTGTAGCCGAAGTGCTGGGAATTTGTAGCTTTGACCCTGGCTAAACCCGCATCAGTACCGGACAATTTTGCCTCTAAAGTCTTTAAAAGGGTTAAAAGTATAAAAAGGGTGGTAGTTATCCACACTATCTCGATCTCGAAAAAAAAATACGCGTAAGGTGATAAATTTCAACGCACGTGCAAAACACAAATTTAACGAGTCAACCCCTTTTTAAGAACAACACTCGCGCCAATCTACTACAAGCCTTCTCATAATACCTAGTTCTCTGGTAACAGTCACAAGGGGGGTAAATACTCAAAACCGTTAAATCTACTGCCACAAACGCGCGAACCGCGCCGGGTTCGATGCTGTATACTTCACCGTGTTCCCGATGCTGATATGCCCCAAATAATCCTGAATCAGCCTCGTGTCGGCCCCCTGATTTGCCAGCGCGTATCCGCAGGCGTGGCGCAGCATGTGAGGATGCGTAGGAATGGAGATTTTTGCCTTTTCCCCTAAGTCTTTGAGCAGCATCCATACTGTTTTTCGGCTTATGCCGCGGCCCTGGTTACTGAGGAACAGCGCGTCGCTATCCGCTCCCTTCATTTTTGCGCGAGAGACGAGCCAAAAGCGAATGACCTTCGCCTCGTCCCGCTTAATCGGGTGGATTGTCGAAAATCCGTTCTTCATCCGCGAAACCTGCATGACGCGCGCGTCGAGGTTTATCGACGAGCATTTCATCTGACAGGCCTCCGATACCCGCAGACCGTGGCGGAACATCATCAGCACGAGGCAGCGGTTACGGGCCGGATAAGACGTCACATTCGCGGCCTTAATCAGCGAATCCACCTCTGTTTCAGTCAAATACGTTCGTATTGAGCTCATCTTTAACCCCTTATGTGTATCAAAACTCATAATGTGACCACATGCTGATAATCTTTACTGCTTTTTCTTCCTCACTGACCGCATAAACAAGCCTGTGCTTTATATTTATCTTGCGAGAATACGCACCCTGTAAATCGCCTTTTAGCTTTTCATACGGCGGTGGCGTTTGAAAAGGATTTTCCCTGATAATGGCGACAAGAGATTTTGCCTTTGTATCCAGCTTCGCAGTTTTCAGCTTCGGAATATCTTTAATCGCATCCTTCGTATAAACGATTGCGTACACTACCACTCCACCTCGTTTTCCGGGACGCATTCGGAAACGGGCGTCTTGATACCCTTGATGATACGGTCTTTCATGCCGGGTATAGACGAAAGGTTCAGTGTTTCAATTAAGCCGTTGTAATCTTCCTCGCTGATAATCACAGCGTTTCCGTCTTTGGTGCTTATATTGACAGGCTCGTTAAACTTAACAGTCTGCTCCAGTAACCCGAAAATATTTTTCCTGAAATTGGTAATATTCGTATTGAGCATTATACTCACCCCATATATGTACACTATAGCGTACGCTTTTATATTGTCAATCATTCGCGTACATTATTATGTCCGTTTTTTGATTTTTACGACAGCATTACGGGAAATTATGGTACCGGACTAATGCTCACCGCTGTACGTTAAGAGCTACGGCGGGGCGGAGAGAGACGCGGTAATACCGACGAGCAATATTAACTGAAACAAGGTAGTGATAGAGGACATCGAAGTAAGCAACGGCCAGTGCGAGATAGGGATATACACCGAGGCGAACGCGGGCGACTGGCTGAACGTTGACCATTCATATTTTGTCCATGTTTTCCGGCGTACAGTTCACTGTCACAGCGGATTATCTCTTGTCTTTTATCCGCAAGCCGGACAAAATAAGTTATTCTGTCTGGCTTCCCGACTCTCGTTTAACGAATTCTCATTCAGCCCCACCCGCTTCCGCTATCGCTTCTGAGGGTGGCCTCCCGTATGCCCCTGAAAGAGAACTAGGAGCCACACATGGTTAATTTCATACCTCAATACACCATCATCTCCACGTTTTCGGAGAACGCCTCGGGCATCATTACGAAGCCACGGCAGGAAACATGCGAAGCAAAACACTGATTGAAAGAATAATGATCAAAATAGCCGCAGCTGCGATCGCGATTGCTTCGAGCCTTCTCCCTTTGTCACAGCCGGTTCGGAGAATCTTGATTTGGGTGGAAATTATAAACAAGCTTGGCAGCGGTAAAAGCACGATTAGGATCCACCCGGCAGGGGCACCCAAAATATACCCAAGCATTTTGCTACCACTACCTGAGATGCCTCGGATCCACCCTGGAGAAAACTCATTCATTTTCACACCGATGGTGAACATCGCCACACCAAACAGGAATATAAAGCCGATTATCAGCACAAGTAAGGCAACTAAAACAGATTTATTTTCCTTGCTTTCCCCTTCAGCACCGTCAACATACTTTATGATTCCACCGGCTTCGGCATACTGGATGAGCGCTTCTAGTATCGCCCGCTTTGTTTTTATGTTGAAATCTCCGATTGTTCGCGTATACATTTCCAACATGTAAACAACAGACCAGAGGGCATCGTCATCACGCAAGTTCAAAGTATCTTTGATTTGCGCGAATCTGGAGATTGTTTCCGGCGTTGGCTCGGAGCCAACTATATTTTTATAATTCGCGTTATCAGCCATAACGATTTTCCTACTGAAATATTTCGGCAAAAAGAATGGCGCATTCATTTCGCCACCGTTTCAGCTCGACACGATTTCCGAGGGGCATATCATTGAGAGCGGCTAGTACAGGCACTCTTTTTGTGTTAATGAAATCCGATACTCTATCGGCCAGATCAGGGAACACTTTTGTCCCGCCATTTTCTTCAACGATGTTTTTTGTTTTTGAACAGTCGTAGATCTCAAATTTATCCGGTGTTCCGAAGTAGGCGTTTTTCAGAACATAAATAGAGCTATTTGTCATAATACCCATGTAATCTTTTAATAGCTCAACAGAATCTCGTTGCCGATTGATCGGCCAGAGAGTGATGAGTTTTCTATCCAATTCACCCAAAGATTCATTGAGCAATGATCCGTAATTTTTTATTGCCGTGTTGTTGCGCGCTGCGGTGTTAATCAAAACAGGCTTTTCCGAGCCTACTTCTCCAATGGTATTCAGTAGATTTAACCAACCATCTTTTTTGTCAAGATCAAGAAGCAGCATGTCAGTATTAAGAACATCAGCATATGTCTTCCCAACATCCGGATTAGATGTATCGGTTTCGATGAAAAGGATCGGCACGTTGTTATCAAAATGATAATCTATCAAAGACATGGATACCATTGATTTGCCGATGCCGCCCTTACTTCCTCCAACGAGTACAATTTTACCCATAAAAATTCCTCCCTAAGCGCTGGAAATTTGTAGCCGATGATCCCCTAGGCTTATATGTCTTCGTTATAAATCAGGGTCGTCAGGAGTCAAAGTAAATGTTCCTGGCTTCGCTTCTACGTTTTCGGGAATCGTAGATATTATCTTTGGCATCAAATCTGCGTCCGTAAAAGATATTGCGGAGTCCTCTTCCCCCCCTTGTGATTGTTGATTTTCAACGATGTTTTTGGGCACTCGTTTCTTTGAAGTATTTTTGAATTTCTTGTCGGTTATCAGATTTCTAACGTCCTGATTTTTAAGAGATATAAAGCATTGTTTATCGTTGATTATTGCGACGATATCCTTGATGATTCTTCCTTCTTGAAACAGTTTTTTAACAGGTTCTTTGAGCATTTCAAGAGCTTCTAATCTAGTTAAACAACGCTCTTCTTCAGCTAGTGGCGGTAATTGACTTAGCTCTTCAATAAGACCCAGAATATCCGTTTTTTTAATAGTGCGCGACAAATTTGGTAACCGCGGCATAATAAACGCCTCCTGTTCGTCTAATTATCAATAACTGGAATCTTATCATAGTTAATCTGGTTCGTATATTGATCAGGAATTTAATTAGTGTTATGCTAGTAGTTAATGATTTTGACAGGCAGGGAACTGTATTACAAACTCAGCTTCGCTAGTTTGTAATACAGTTCCGAATAATCCACTCGGCGCTATCGCTTCTCGTTGGGATTATTCAACCTGATGATATCAATGTTGTTGATATCACAAAAATTCAATGCAAGGTCGTGTGGGGCAATGACTAAGACAATAGGAAAATACAGTGAAGTCATAACGGTACGTTTTACAGAAGCAGAGCATAAGAAAATCTTGTCAAACTGCGAAGAATTGGGGCTTTCTAAGTCCAACTACATTCGCGCATCTATAATGAGCAAGCAAATACGCGTACAAAAAGCCGCAAGGCTCGATACAAAGTCAATTGCTGAACTGAGCCGTCTGGGAGGGCTGTTAAAACATCTTCATAATATATCGGGTAAGACGTCTGGAGGGGCGTATTCCGCAGAGTCCTGGGATGTTTTATCGCGTATAAAATCTCTTATTATCAAACTGCATGAGAGCATAGAATGATAGGTAAACATATCCCGACACCAAAGGCCGGTTCTTCATTCCGGAGGCTTAATAGTTACATCCTGAGTGATCGTGCCGATGACGCGAGTCATAAGGTTGCATATTCAAACGCAATAAACCTCTCTTCTGTTGAAACAGCCACGATGGAAATGGAGGCATTAGCTTTTCAGAATAAACGATGTAAAGATCCTGTTTTTCATTGCCTTCTAAGCTGGAAAGCTGGCGAGCAGCCGTCGAAAGATCAGGTATATGATGCCGTTGAAATCACTCTAAAAGAACTGGGTTTAAGTGACTGTCAGGCATTGTTTGCACTGCATAAAAACACAGAGAATTATCATGTGCATATCGCTGTTAACCGAGTATCACCTGAGACGCATAAGGCGATTGATCCTGCGCACGGATGGACAAGGAAAGCAATGGAACGTTCGGCTCGAAAAATTGAGCATGAACAAGGTTGGGAAATTGAAAATAATGCGTGGACAAGCATTGATAAAAACGGGAATACTGTTGGCGAATCTGCACAGGTATTTGATACAGATAAAACGATACCACAGAAGGTAAAAGATATAGAAAATTTAACTGGCGAAAAATCAGCAATAAGAGTGGCTAAGGAGATCATTAATACAGAGATTAAAAACATCAATTCGTGGCATGACCTGCATAGGTTTATGCAGGATAAAAATCTGAAATATGAACGCAAAGGTAGCGGAGCAATAATCACTGTTGGAGACGTAAAAATCAAAGCGAGCAGTGTCAGTAAAAATCTGAGTTTAACATCGCTGGAAAAACGTTTTGGGCATTTTGAGCAATATGAGTACCGAGATAAATTAACAGGAAAAATTCACGAACAAAAATCTTTACATGATATTAATAGAACCAATAATTGGGAACTGTATATAGAAATAAGAAAAGAATATTACTCGAATAAAAAGATGATAAATGATGAACTGCGTGCTCAGAATATAAAAATTAATGAGATGCTAAAAATTAGGCAAAAAACTGAACGTGAAGCAATAAACAGAATCAGTTGGAAGGGTAGAAGAAACGAACTAAATTATGCACGAAGTACTTTAGCTGTGAGACAAAAAACAGAACGTTTAGACTTACGAGATTCACAGAAAAAAACCAGAAAAGAAATGAATAATAGTCGCCAAAGATTTCCATCATACGAAGAATGGTTAAGGGATAAAAATCTCGTAAATGATGCAGAAAAATGGCGCTATAGAGCGACCTATTCCGAGTACGCGGCGATTGTAATTACAGGTAATGAGGCAGCGGAAATATATAATCATTTTCGCGATATACGAGGATATTTCGCAACGCTTGGGAGAGGAGGAGTTGTTGCATTTAAAAGTAAAGATAATCCATCTATCACGGCCTTTTTAGACTCTGGGAGAAAAATTACTGTGAAAGTCGATGATGAAAGCGCAATGCTTGCCGCTATGCAACTGGCGCAACAAAAATGGGGAGCTGTGCAGTTGAATGGATCAGATCGCTACAAAGAAAAGTGCCTTGTTCTTGCGGTAGAGAACGGGATACAAATAACAAACCCGGAGTTGCAGGAAAAAGTAAAACTGCTCGAGGCGGAAATACGAAAACAGAGAAAACAAAGGAATGGGGGCGTCGATATGGATGATATGGATAAGAAAAGAGAATATTTTATGCGATATCATACAGCCGTCGGTGCCGACCGATATAAAGTCACTGCTACTGAAATATTCGAGGATGGAACAAAGCGTGGATTTATGGTCAACAAAAAAGATGGTTGCCCGGACGGTTTCACAGTTGATGAACTCATGAGTAAAATGTGGCGATTATCTTCGCTCGAAAGCCAAGGAAGGAATATATATTACACGCCCATAAGCGATGACAAACATCATATTCTAATTGATGATATGGATAATGAATCTCTTGCTAAATTTCTGTCGGACGGGTATCAAGCAGCTGCCGTAATTGAGTCAAGTCCGGGTAACTGGCAAGCGGTTATTACAATTGATAAACTCGGAAGTGACGTTGACAGGGCCGTCGGAAACGCGATTGTCGCGAAATTGAATCAGGAATACGGGGATCCGAGCGTAAGCGGTGAAATACACGCTCATAGAGCGCCGGGATTTACCAATCGAAAACGGAAACATTGTCGAGAGGACGGTACATTCCCCGAGGTTGTTTTGTCCCAGACCAATGACGGGATTTGTAAAAAAACACAATCGTTGGCAAAAGAGATACTTAACGACATGATCACAATGCAAAAAGAAGAGGCGAAACAATTCAAAGAACTCGAGAGTATGGCATCAAGAAGTAAGGATAATACAACAATCGCGTATAAGATTCACCTTGAAGATGTTTTAAAGATTCAGCAAAAACAGGGTTTGAATAAAGATGAATTGGACGCAAGTCGCGTAGATGCGATGATTTGCATTAGGCTGCGGGCAACCGGCCACAACAAAGATGACATTGAGAAAACTCTGCTCGTTATGGCACCAAAAGTCCGCGAGTATATTGGGAGCGCGGGTGTGCATATCTGGACTGATTATGCCAAACGGACAGCCGATTACGCCTTTGGCTATTCAGGAGATCTTGCTTTAGAGAAGCGAAAAAAATTCGTGCAACAGTGGCGTTCTTTAGAGAACGAAACTACTAGGGCAAATAGGCGCACGCTGGGGAAAGGCAAACGCCGCGATACAGGAATCGGAAGATGATAGTTATCATGAGTCGCGCCACAGAGAGCAGGACGAGGCAATTACACACAAGGAGTACGACAGCGGTCGTGTGTATCCCGAACGACAAAATATAGAAGGAGTGACCTAACATGCTAACATCGGTGGTTAAAATTCTGACAATTAAAGTTCCGGAGGAAACAGAAAAAGCATACAAATCCGCCTCTCGTTACCAAAAAAAGATGGCGATATTGAAATTCACCGAAACTCTTCAAACACCGGAAGAGGAGTTATACCCTGATGCGCACGATATTGATGCTATGTTTGAAGCTATTGATCGCCTATACAGAGAAGAGAACAGGCCTCCCATAGAAAATATAGATGAGAAACTTGCTCTATATGACGCAGCGGAGAAGAAACGCATAGCCGATATGGGGATAGAGGCTTACATCAAAGAATTGGAGTCTTATGAGGACGACGAAGATGTTTGGTGGTGATCCAGGTGAAGCGCAATTCCCCACGCTGCGTTTTGTAATAACGCCAATGGCGAGACGAATTTCTCAAGGATATATGTGGGCTCGCCAATGCTCAGGGTGGTACACTTGGAAAAATGGCTGGGCATTGAACGACAAAACATCAAAGGAGAGATCTAACATGGCTATAATGACAATTAAAGTTCCGGATGAAACAGAAAAAGCGTACGAATCTGCCTCCCGCTATCAAAGGGAAATGGCGATACAGAAATTCACTGAAACCCTCCAAACACTTGAAGAGCTGCTTTGCCTTGAGAACAATGACATTGATGCCATGTTCGAAGCTATTGATCGCCGACATCAAGAACAGAACACGCCTCCCATAGAAAATAAAGAAGCGATAATTGCTGAATACCGCGCTGCCAATAGAAAACGCATAGCTGATATGGGAATGGAGGCTTATATCAAAGAACTGGAGTCTTATGAGGACGAAGAAGATGGTTGCTGATGATCCACGTGAAGCTAGACTCCCCACACTGCGTTTTGTAATTGATACAAATATCTGGGTAGATGCGCTGACTTCTTGCGGACACTCAGAAGAACAGCAGCGCAAAACTGCGCGAAGTTGTATTAAAAAAGCCCGCGAAAACGGTGTAATCATGACGGATGAAAGGATTACAAGAGATTTTAAGAACATAATAAATATCTTCGCTAAAAAAGGTGAACTTTCACAGCGCGAGGCTGATATAGTTAAAAAAATCTTTCGTAACGCAACCCAAACTATGAACATGGAGAAAGACTATGTAAGGAATAATAAACAAGAACTGGACAAATGCAAAGACGGCGACGATTGGCCTTTTCTGATAGCGAGCGACACGCATAACGCCTATGCTCTAGTGTCGAACGATAAACATCTTTTGAGGATCAAATATAAAAATCTCAAAATTCTTGATGCAAAGGCTTTTAATCTTGAACAACTTCCTCCGCACAAAATAAATGCGAGGAAAGGGCAGCGTGGCATTAATGAACGGGTGCGAGAAGAAGAGATGCCTCCCAAGGGGGGAAATGACCACGGCGGTATAAGTGACGCGGACATCGCGAGTGCAAAAGTCGTTGCATCCAATCTTTTGAATAATGAGCATGTAATGCATGGAGATCTTCGGGACGAAGGTCATGAGACGACGGCGATCGAAGCGGCCAGACAGTCGAAAATGGACATAGATCAGCTGGGAGACTATAGATCATCACTCAATGCGCTGAAAACATCCCTAGGGCCTTCAGTGAGAGTATCGAGTCCTAAACGAGGTATCTCTTATGGCCCCGGGAGGCTATCGGTGGGTAAAAAACTGGCAGTGCTGAAATTATCAAATTCGCGAATAATCGCATATCGAGCAAAAGACGTTGCCGCAAGATTCCCGGAAGGTGATCACGAAGTGGAGAGT
>Ga0153996_1000138_pt1 | contig 39263 bp, 41 predicted proteins | sample TSNC080MetaG_FD_104728 | JGI IMG/M metagenome (GOLD analysis project Ga0153996, IMG submission 104728) | Attine ant fungus gardens microbial communities from North Carolina, USA - TSNC080 MetaG | ecosystem: Host-associated > Fungi > Mycelium > Unclassified | place: USA: North Carolina, Lumber... | reverse complement strand
TTGCTGATTCGCTCCATCATTTCAAAATACGCACTGTCCATTTCTTTTGAAGGCATTTCCATTTCCATCACCCGGAAACTATTCTACACTATTTCTTGCTGTTCTACAACTGTAATACTAGGTATCGGTTGCTGCATATTTGAAATAGCAGCTTCTTCCCCTCGGTCGTTTGCAACAAAAGCAGAAAGGGATTTTGAGAATTATAAAGAGCTGTATGACCAAAACGCTGAATTACTGAATTATATCAATGACAACATTGTCAAGGAACCCACCGCAGACAACATACCTTGTATCAGTTCATTGAGTTATTATCCGTATTCCAGCACTGCTGAAAGAACAAAAGCTCGCATTTATTATGATGTGAACGAATTTGAGGACATAGATTTAAGCACTGTTGAGCAGTTGTCGTTACAGGATAAGGATAGCATAAGAAAACTAATGGAAGATATGAGTATCGGTGAAAAGGGAACATCTTTCGCTCACGATAAATTCCGTATCGAATTAATGCACAATACTGGTGTCATGTTTATAAAAGCTCCTGAAGAGAAGAAAATCTATCGCGGGGAATACCATGCTGGTTTTCTTTTTCTTGATGAAGAATGGCAAATGGTAACCTATAAATACCCTCCTGCTTAATTCGTACTTGTTTCTAAACTACCCACCGCCTAGTTCGCCCTTGCTTCCGATTGCGTGATACACCCCTACTATTAATGCGAATCAAGGGTTGAAAACCGCAAACCTTATAAATAACGGCTTTATTTCAAAGCCTATTATGAAACATTCAATAACATTGCCTAAAAAACGGCTTAGCTACGTTACTAAATCCAACCCTTGATTCGCATTATTAAATACTGCCTACATGCGATTTTTCCGGTTAATCCAGTCGGTAGATATGTCCATAGAAGCGCGAACGGCATTTGTCTGATCCAGGGCATTCAGCATTACATAATCGTGAATGATGCCATTAAACCGTACCGTTGTCACATCAACGCCACTTTTCCTAAGTTTCACGGCATATGCCTCTCCCTCGTCGCGCAATACGTCAGCCTGCCCGTTAAGGATCATCGCGTCCGGTAAGCCGTGCAACTGCTCTGACGTCGCACGCAAAGGTGACGCGGTAATTTGACCCCGGTCTTGCTCCGAGGTTGTGTAATTATCCCAAAACCATATCATACCTGCCCGGTACAGGTAATAGCCCTCCGCGAATTGGATATATGATTTGGTATCAAAATATGCGTTGGTGACAGGATAATACATCAATTGTTTGTGAATCTTTGGGCCGTTTCGGTATTTTGCCATAATGGTCATTACAGTCGCCATATTGCCGCCCACGCTGTCACCGGCAACCGTCAGGGTGTCCAGATTTGTATTCCAGTTCATTTGAGTAGCTATATAGGGCAATGACGATAGAATAGCGTAGCATTGTTCTATGGCAGTTGGATATTTTGCTTCAGGCGAAAGGCTATATTCGGGGAATAGTACCACCGAATTGGTTCGGGCGCCAAGTTCGCGGACAAGTTTATCATGAGTATGTAGATTCCCCAATACCCAGCCGCCGCCATGAATGTAAAAAATCACATTGGGAGTGCCAACGATATTATCCGGCCTGACAAAATGTACGGTAACAACACCCCATTTTCCTGTATCTACTTTTATCGTCGTAATCGTTGCCGGATATTTAAAAACAGGTGTGTCCTGCGCGGTGTTCAAAACTTCTCTGGCCTTTTCCGGCGGCAACTGAAAAATCAGCGGCGGTTTCGAGCTTTCGATACATACCTTTTCAGCCGCTTGTTCCAGAGATATACGTTGTTTCATGTGTTTACTCTCCCTTAAATTATTTTTATACAAATGAAATATTCTACTGGCTTAAACCATTCTTGTACAACATACAGCGCGAGGTAATCATACAGGATTTGATATATTTTATGATTATTTAAACAAAAGTGTTATTTGATAAATAAGCAAGAAATGAATAAACAAGGCAGGTAATATATATATGGCTTCAAAAAAGCGCAAGCACAAGCCGCGAGGCCATTATTGCAAGGTTTGTGACACATATAAAGCAAACGAAAAGTTCTCTGGAAAGGGCCATGCCGCCCGTATCTGCAAGGCGTGTATGAAATTGCCCCCCGCCGAGCGTTCAGCGCAAATGACCCTCAATAAAATCGAGGGCATGGCATTCCGATATTTAAACGAAAGCGAAATCAAATGGCTACTCGGCAAGATGAACGATCAGCAGCCGGAAGTGCGGGAAGCTGCGATCGAAGCGCACCGGATCAAGTTCCCGCATTTCGAGCGCAACTTAAAGAAAAAGGGGCTCACTGCCCACTCCTTAGAATTTTATATCCACGGGGAGATATGGGACGAATGGGGCGATGAAATTTCGGTACATATGCGCTTTTTTGCGGATAATACCGGCCTGTTTCAGCGTATTGATTACGATGCCCCGGAAGGGGAGCGCGAAACGGAAATCAAGATGGACGGGAAAGAGGCGCGAAAGTTCTTAAAGGCAGTGGTTCATGAATTGAATGCGCCTTTTTGGGATGAGGATTTAAGTGATGCTGATCCATCGGACGATCCATATCTTGATATTTTACCGGGATACCGGGATTATGAAGGCGGTATGATTGAAGATGGCTTTGAGGAAGAAACGGGGGTCTGCGCCGAAGGTGAAGAAGCGGAAACCCGTCAACCCCTTTGGTCTCTGAAGCTTAAACTGAATAAAGGCGGGGAACGGGAGATCGCATTCTACAATCAGATGCGCGATGAACCGCAGGAATTTTTCTGGCTGCTTATTGATTGTTTTGAGCTAGACGGGGAATACGGTGAGGACAGTGTTGACGGCGAAATATAATTTCTCAGCTTAAAATCCCCATATATATAAAGCAGCTCCGCATACAGGATAAACCTGTATGCGGAGCTGTCTTTTCGTTGTTTTGAAGAATCGGTTAGATCCTTTCGTCGTATCAATTATTGCTGTTGCTTTCTTCCGGCGGCATAGCCCATCGTGAAAAACAAATCCGATGAGCGGAGAAGCCCGCCGTAAGCAAAGCGGTACAACTCCAGAAACTCAACCACAAGCCCGTTTTTATCGCCCAATGCCTGGCGGAGCCTGTCGTGGCAGCGCTGCATATCGGCGTACAGCTTTTGCGTTTCGGAATCAGCGGCTTCCCTGCGGTAATATTCCATGAGGGCATTTTCCCGGTCTTTTCCCGCAAGCCCCGCCTCCTTGCCTGCTTCATATGTCCGGAGCGGATCGAGGCGGATCTGTTCTTTATCCACCAGGGATAGATACTCCTGAAACAGCGGATAAGACGCGTCCAATTCCTCCATGATTTCCGCTTTCAGATATGTAATATCATCGATTATTTTGTCCTGCAAGGAAACCCGGTGGAAGTTTTCCCTGATTTTATCGGCAATTGCCTTAATTCTCCCGTTTTCTTCCTGTGTAAGCATATATATATGGCTCCTTTCACAAAAAAACCGCCTTTACAGCTCAAACAGCATGTAAAGGCGGCATTAAACATTGACCGCGTATTTAGTTCGTTATCGCTCCGTCGTCCACGACCATGATATGGCCATATTGCAGACAGGAATTGATTTGCTCAAAATCCAGTGTATCCAGGTTGGAGGCATCGGTGCCATATTCCATATCCCCGGATTTCACAAAGGATTTCAATATACCGCGAAACACCAGCGGATTTCTCCGTTCCCAATCATAATAGCGCGGGACACATCCCTGATCGGAATATTCACACCGCCACAGGTCGCAAAGATAACGTTTGATCTCCTCCGGTTTATCAGGCCATTGATCCAATTTCACCCATAGTAAATCTAACCCCCTTTATATCCTGTTTGAAAGCAAGACGTCTGCTATTCTATCTCCGCCCAGTTCGCTGACCCGGTAGATCTCGTTGCAGAACGGTTTCAGGCTGAACGCCATGCCCGGGCTATCCTGATCCATCAGAACACCGGTGATGGTAAATGACAGATCGGCCTTCTTCAGCTCCAGGGCCTTAACGAATTCCTCCGGCATTTCGCACTCGCCATCGGTGATGAACACAATGTCGGCCCTTTGAAAGCCATCCTGCTCCATCAGACGCACGGCCTCGCGCATGGGCGTTTCAAAGTTCGTCCCGCCGTCAAAAAAGTGTGTGTCCGCCGCCATCAGGTCGTCGGCCGTGTACTTGCCGGGCAAAAACAAATCCGTCCTTATCTCGCCGCTGCTTGAGAAATGCACCAGGGCAAAGCTGCGGCGGTCGGTGGCGGCTACATCCTGTAACGCCAGCGCCACAGCCTTTCCCCAGGCGGCGTTGTCGCCGCGCGTCGAGCTGGATTCGTCCAGGCAGACGATCATATCGCCGCTGCCCTTGTAGATCCGTTCCCGGCGGCGATACTGCTTCAGCAGCTTTTTTTCGTGCTTTCGCAAAAACAGCGGGATGGTCGCAGGCGACGCCAGCATTGAAAATTCGGAGGAAATTACCGATTTCAGATCATTTCCCATCTCAAGGCTGTACTTTTCACCGCGCCCGAACGCAAAGGAGTTTTTGCGCTTTTGTCGTAACATTTCCTTTAACCGCCCCAGATACCGTGCGATGTTGCGCAGCATATCGTTTTGGCGTACCTTCTGCACGAGTTCGCGGTTTTCGGGGAGCACGTCCATTTTTCCGGGATCGCTGCCCCAGGAGAGGATGATACTCTGCGTTTCGTCCGCGCGGTTCATGGCGGCCTCCAGCGCGCCGGCTACGATAGATGTAACCTCTTCCTTGTTTTTCTGGAGATTGTCGTCCACCATCTGCTCAAGAGCCTGTAGCTGCTTAACCTTGCCGGCGGCGCGGTTAGCCGTCTGCAACAGCTTTTTGTCCAGCACAGGATCGGGGGCCTGCAAATCCTGACGATACTTTTGCATGGCGCCGAGATCATCGACGCGGTTATCCTGCGCCTTTTCCTGCTTATCCAAAGTATCCAGGATGTTTTTATCCCCGTTGGCGTCGTTCAACAGGTCGTCCAGGCGCTGGGAAATGCGCTCCATGAACTCCGCAGCGGCCTCCATCGCGGGATACGTCTTCCCCTCGCAGATTGCCTTGATAACGGCGTAATCGTCCGACTTCATCATTTCATCCAAGATGTGCCGACTGATCTTCCGGGCGTAGGGCGAAAGCTCCTCCTCCGGGATATGGCGCGGATTCAGGCTGTAAAAGCTCTGGAACACATCCCGCGTCAGCGACCGGATGACCGGTAGCCTGTCCTCGCAGTCCAACTCAATGTTGGAGAGAATGTCCTCCACGGGCACTCGCGCATCTTTGTAGATTTGATCCTCGATGCGCATAGACCGGAGTACGCGGTCGGAGCGTTTGGGCGCCTGCTGCGGCATATCCCACCAAAAGTCCGAATTTTCAAAGGCGCTTAATGTTGAAAATATATCTCTCATTGTCTCTTATCCTCCCTATGCCGCAGGGCGGCCAAGATAGGCGTCACAATACCTAATCAGGCGCTCCCGGTTTTGATCCCTTTCCTCCGCGGTTCCGCAGTATTTGTTTTCATAGACCCATATGCACATAGCCCTGACCGCTTCGTGGAGATCGTCGGATTCCGCAATCAGGGTATCCCATTTCAACAAATCGGCCGAACGCCGGCATTTCGCGCGCTGATCGTCCGTAAGGAAGTAGGTGTAAATATATCTGTCGATCACAAGGCCGTTTCTGAAAGAATAATTGGGATTGTTCAGCTTGCGTATAAGCCCCGTGATCCTGCGGTCAGATACCTTAAGCGGTTCGGCGTTTTCAAGGTTGTAAAGCTGCCCGTGGATATTGTGGTTGTAAAATGTACAGGTCTTTTCATGCCTGTCCAGCAGGATGGGATTGCCGATTAGGAAGTCATGCACATAGAACCGTTTCATCGCACGATCTTCCGTCTGGCTACCCTGCGCATTTTGCGCGGGGATGTTTTCATTTGGCATTTCAGTTTCCTCCTTCTGCTTCGCGCACCGCCGAAGGTCCGTAGGGGGCCTCCGGTGCGCTTACCTCCAATTAAATCACGGCAGAATACTCCACAGCTTTCGTTTCATCTTCTCCCACCACCACGGATAACGAATCTTCCGCTTGCGGTTCAGGATAAAGGCAATAGCGGCAAGAACAATCAATCAGCCGATAAACGACCGTAATCCGCCCACAAGGAACAGAAGAAGATACACCACAACGGCGGAGATAAGCTGCAAAGCAGCAAGTTTCAATAAATCCTTCATGTCGATTTCCTCCAATATTAGGGAGTGCGGGAGCTTAAGCCCCCGCACTCCATCTAAGTATTTTTATAGTATTTGCCACTAAAAGGGCAAGTCACCCTCCTCGTCCAATTCCGCGAAATCGTCCGCACTGCCGCCCGCAAAGCCGGGCGCCATTTGTCCAGAATGAAACCTGGTGGGCGACGGGGCCGCATTTGCGAATGGATCGAAGTTTTGAGGCGGAGGCGGAACCGCCGCTCCGCCGCTTGCAGCGGCAGCCTCATCCTTAGGCTTGTCGCCGACAAAATTGATTTCATCCGCGACGATCTCGACAGCTTTCCGTTTTTTGCCTTCCTTATCCTGATAGGTTCGGGTCTGGATGCTGCCATCAACCTCCATCCATTTTCCTTTCGTAAAATACTTGCAGAGGAACTCCGCGTTTTTGCGCCAGGCGACGACATCCAAAAAATCCGCCGTGTCCTTCTTGAATTTCCTGGGCACTGCGATGGAAACAGAGGTGACGGGCGTACCATCGGGGGTTTGCCGCATTTCCGGTTCCGCGGTCAGGCGGCCGGTCAGAATTACCCGATTTGCCATAGCGTATCAACCTTCTTTCATATATCTATTATTGCAGCGCCGCGATCTCGGAAAGCGGCGTGTGGGTAAATCCGACGGCATTATGTGCCTGACGGCTCATATCCTCCAGATCGTCCAGCAGGCCCTGAACGGCCTCCCTGTCCCGGTCGCTCTGCGCGTCCCGGGAAAGCGCCGTGACCTGGTTGTACAGCGTGATAAACTCGCTGCGGAATTTGGTGAGCGCGCGGCCTTTATTGGCGGGCGCGTCGTTTTGGAATTCCTCAAACGCCTCGGCGCCCATGCCGTGAATCTCCCGGATGCGGTCGCCCAGCGGATTTTCGCAGATCTCCCGGATCACCGTCTCCACTGTTTCCATTTCTTCGGGAGTGGTCCAGAGATAAGCGCGCAGGATAAGGAGATCGCAGGGCTTCACTTCGTCACAGCTGGACAGCCATGCCCTGGCCTGCACCAGAGGTGCGTAACCGAAGTATTTCCGGTCGGACACATGGATGCCGCGCCTGCGCAGCTCGCACAGGATATTGTCCATGAGCTCGTTAATGGAATACGGTACGACGACGTTCCGAACCTCTTCCTGCATGGCGTACAGCTCATCCAGCGTGATGCAGGCTTTCGTTCCGCCTGCCTGGGCGGGGCGCTGTTTTTGGGCAAGCATATCGAGCCTTGCCTGTTTTTCCTGCACATACCGGGTGACGACCTTCAGCTCGAAGCGGTCGTAGAGCGGCCGCAGGATGCTCTCAGCGGGGTCGGAGAAATTGGGGATCTCATTGGATGCCGCAAAGAAGGAGATCACCGGAATGTCGGCGGTATAGCCCTCGTTTGTGTATTTACGCTCATTGAGCGCGGTCAGCAGGGCGTTGAGGATGCCATCGTTGGCTTTGAAAATCTCATCCATAAAAACAATGTGGCTTTCGGGGATCTTACCGGTGGTGATGACCTGGGGATCGCTGCCGTGCAGCTCGGCCAGGGTGCGCCGGTGCGCCGCCATCTGTTCGGTCAGATCCGCGAGGAACCGCATTTTTCCCATTTCCTCCGGATCATTGTCGTAATCGGCCTTTGCCGCCTCCAACCGCCGGAGGAGGAATTGATAGGTTTCATCCTGGTCGAGTACTGTTTTCGCCACGTTCCCCGGAATGAGGCTCCCCAAATCCAAACGCCCGAAAAGCTGTTCCTCATCCGTCTGTTTGGACAAAAGCCGCTCAAACTGCTTCGCGCCGGTAATTCGCTCACGAAACATGTTGATGGCGTAGCTTTTGGCCTGTCCGGTATCGCCCAGGATAAACAGGTTTTTGCCGGTAAGCAGCGCAATGGCCATCTTTTCAATCAGATCGCCGCGCTCGGCGACCTCCTCTCCCACCTCGGACATGACCTTGATCATTTTGACATTTAGCATGGTTATCACCTTTCTTTTATCTTATTGCGGGAATCAATAGCCTGAATTTGCCGGCCAGCCCATCAGGTCACAGATTTTCCGGCAGTCCTCGATGACCGCCGCGTCCTCCAGTGACAAATCTTCGTCTCCTGCCCAAAGACAAATCATTTCCTTCACAAACCCGTACAATTTCACCTGTACGTCCGGCGGGAAATCCACGGCCAGGTGAGAGATAACCCTTTCGCGGTTTTCTTCGTTCATGCATTGGAGTATGATGCGCACCAGCGTTACCGCAATATCATTGTCCTTCATCGGTTTTCTGTTCAGCATTACGCCGCCTCCTTCTCATTTCCGTGATCCCGGCATATGTGGATAACCTCATCACACTGTGCGATGTTAAAATACGCGATGTGCGTGCGGTGTTTCGGCAGGCTCATTTGACCGGCCAGCCAGCTATACGCCTCGGAACGGGTCAAACCCTGGGTTTTCCAGATGGCGTCGAATACCCGGTGCGCCTCCTGGCGTTTCAGCTTCAGCACCGTGTTCGCAAGGGTGCCCATCGGCTTATCCGTCCCCTTGTGGACGCCGACGCTGGCGTTGCAGTTGGTACAAAGATAGATTTTGCCGCGAGCCTTGGAGCCGTGCAGCTCGGAAGCGTCGGTCAGCTTCACCCTGCCGCCGCAATACTCGCAGACCTCCGGTATTTTTAAATTCAATCAAAACACCTCTTTTAAGCGGCAAGCCGCATGGTATTTTTCCGCAGACGGCAGATACGTCCGGAAACTGAACTGGGGGACAGGTGATACACCTTCCCGATCTCCCGGTTTGTGTAACCCTGCGCGCGCATATCAAGCGTCTGGAGCTGCTTCGGCGTAGCGTTGGCTCTTACGGCTGCCCATGTCTCGCGGGCCTCGGCGTACTCGTAAACGGCGGAGGCATCGGCAGCATAGTCCGGCAACCCAATATTTCCCATCATCGGGATGTCGAGGCTGAGGACAACCGCGTCCCGCTTCTGTCTGCGCATATCGCGGAAATGATTCCAGAGCGTGGCGAACATACGCCTGTAAGCGACGGTTTTGAAGCTGCAATCTTGCACCTCCGTGTTTTCATCATAGACCTGAACCGCCCGGAGATAACCGAAAATGACGATATCGTAAAAATCGTCTACAGAAAGCCCCTTCATCCGGAGATATCGGTATACCAGATCATGATTTTTCTCAGCAAAATCCCGCTGTGCATCGGTTAATTTTGTCAGCTTGCTCATTTTAATAATCCTCCTTGTTATGCGGCTTTATCGGTTTTTGAAACCTTTGCCGTTTTTTTGGATTTGGTTATTTTCTTGGGCTTTTGATCCGGGTTTTGTTCCTGTACCAACGCCGGTTCCGCCTTGCGCGGGCGGCGGGGCGTGAGGAGATAACATAGGTTTTCGCCTTTGAGCAGCATATTGCCCGTCCGGTCGATCCCGATTTGCAGGTTCCCATCCATATTCCGTAGCGTATGGTTCAAGTCGCCGGCGTTGTAGTAAAAGCCTTCGCCGGGCATCTCGTTATAAACCACCGCATCGGTCACGGTGGAGAACCTCCCCAGCGTGCTTTCATAGAAAAGGCCGATGCCGTTCTCCTTCAATGCAACACGTACAAACATACCGGGCTCGAAAAGCGTATCGAGGCAACCCGCGCCGGCCCGGAAATCCCGGGCATTCGTAATCGCGTCGTACATAGGCTTCACCTGCGAGAGCAGGGCGTTCGTGTCTGGGTAGATACCCTGCATGGTGCGCGTGGTAAAGACGAAGCCGTCCCCCGTAAACACCAGCGTTTTTCCGCATATACCTGCTTCCACGGCTTCATCGCCGCAGACGCCGGCAAGCAGCGGAAGTGATTGTATGGGGAGCAGCAGGCTCGCCCGGATGCCGTTTTCCTGCTTTTGTCGGGCGATTGCCAGAGTAGCGCCGTCGGTGCATACCATATGCGCCTCTGCGGGGTAAACATCCAGCCTTGCGTTTGCCAGCATGTCGGAGGGCGTAATTGCCTTTTTCCTTGCGGCGAAGGAGGTCAGCTTTATGAGGCTGGCAAGCCCGTCAAGCTTTATCGTGCTTTCCGGCGGTACGGCCTGCGGCTCCGGGAGATGCTTTCCGGGCAGGTACGACAGGTCGTAGCCTGCGGTTCCGCACAGGATTCGCGCCACATTCGCGCCGGGCAAGGTTTCAAAGGAAACCCGGTCGCCGTCCAGCAGCGGCATCATGCCCGCCAGAAGGTTCCCGTTCAGCACCATCCTGCCACCTTCAGCCACAACGGCATCGCAGCGGTGTTCCAGGGTGATTTCAAGGTTTGTCGCCACCAGGCGGAGGCCGCCGTCGTTTTCGTCCGCCTTGATCAGTATGCCGGTCAAATCCTCAATGGGGCTTGTATCCGGCACAAGGCGGGCAAGGTTTCGGCAGATGACCTGCATTTGTTTTCGATCCGCGATAAAACGCATGGGATAAAACTCCTCTCTTTTATGCCGACTGGACGGTGTCCGTCTGACAGTCGAAAAACGATAATTGATCCTCGACCTGCACGGGGGCTTTTGATTTTCTGGCCGGCTTCGGCACGGTAAAGACGAATCCTCCAGTATAAACCGGCGGTATGCCGGACTGCTGCGGATCGTTCCGTGAAGCCACGGGGACATCTGCGGGCCGTGCCCAAACGGGAGCCTGCTGATCCGGCTGCATTCCAGATGAATGTACGGCGCCCGGCAGGGGCAGCACTGCCTTACTACCGGCGAACGCCTTTTTTTCGTCCTCGGTTTTGAGAATCGCCATGCGCTTGAACGTACCGGCAAGATCCTCCACCTCGGCACGGATACCCTTGGTGAGCTCCTTCGCAAGCTGGCTGGTTAGATCCCGGCAGTCGCTCATGGCCGCGAGTCCTTCATCGGTAATCTGACCCTAAATGAGCCCGGCCGCCGCCAGCTTCGACGCCATCAAGCTGAGCGCCCGTTCCTGGATAGTGTTTTTATAATAGAAGAAATAGACCTCGATCCGGGGAGCGGTTTGGTTGATGCGCCAGCTTCGGCGGGAGCTTTGCCGCAGGGTGAACAGGTTGTAGCCCAGGTTGTAATAGATGAGGGTTGTAAAATCATTGAGATCGAGCCCCGTTTCCACGAGGCTGGGGTTTGTAATCAGCACCCGGACGCCATCGGCCACCTTGTCCGCTACCCACTGCTCCCGTTTGTCGGGGGCAACGGAAACCGGAAGCACAGCGGTTTTATAGCCCGCCTCGTGCAGCAGCCTCTTCAGCTTTTCCTGCGTGTCAATGCGCACCCAGCTTGTGTAGATCAGCACATTCTCGCCTGCCTGCATCTTCTTTTCCATAAGCTCCATCAGCTTCAGATCCTTCTGATGCATGTCCTGGGGGGTAGCGGTATCCTTTGGTACGACAATAGACGCGCCGTCCTCCAGAGGGTTCATAACCGGCGGATGGCCATAAGGCTGGTCCGGGTAGACGGTCAGCAGGTTCAAGGCGGCGGACATGATCTTCCGCGCAAGTTTCGGATTGGTCTTCATGACCTTCTGCAAATCCTTTTGAAGCCGCTCATATTCTTTGGCCACGGCTTCCGTCATTACCAGTGGGATCGGAAATTCCTCGTATTCGGGGAGGTTCTTTCCCATATCCATGAGGGACAAGAAAACCGCGTGCTCCAGAAGAAATCTCGCGTACACAAGCGGGGAGACGCCGGGCAAAAGCCTTTCCCGAACCTTGACCTTCGCTGTGCGGCGGTTGGCGTTGTAATCGCCCTCACCGTCGCTCCTCAGATCGTAAACGGCCTCGGTTACGCCATATTCCCTGTTGAAGCGGCTCGGATCCTCGAATTTCTGCAAATCCAGAACCATAAACCGGGAAAAGAGCCGCCACAGCAGATGGAAGATGCCGGAGGAGTAGCCGTTGATGAGGGTAGCGGTCATGCCGATCACCTTACCGGATACCGCAGCGATCTCGGCCATCGCGTCGCCCTGCCCGCTGTTCTGGGCGTACTGGTGGAGCTCGTCCGCTAGGAATCCGTCGATTCTCCCCTGCATGTAGTGGCTTATGTAGGTACTTAGGGGATATGCACGGTAGGCGGCGCGGGTGGGGAAAAAGCCGTCCGGGTTGGATACCACCTCATAGATTTTTTTACGAAGCTTCTTGCTTTTTTTGACGCGCTTTTTATACAGGTGATGGCGGGCGAATTTGCGGTGAATAAAGCCGTATTCGCCGATGCGTACCCATTCGCCCTGCCTTGCCGCGTTTCGCGATTCCCGCTCGTCCGGGCTTAGAATGTCCAGCGATGCTTGGTCGTCCTGGCTTGGCAACCATACCGGCGCCCACAAAACTTCACTGCAGCATTCGCATTTGTGGTTTTTGCTGTTTTCGTTCATAAAATATTCGGCGTCCGCGTTGACCCTGTACGGCACGCCGTCCTCGACAAGCTCCATTTCAATGATCCCATAGCAGCGTGGACATAGAAATGCCTGCCGACGTTTGTTCCAAAACACCGAAGGGCCTTTCATGTAGCCGTCTCTTGCCTTCTCTTTGGAAATTACGGCAAAGGCGGTACGGTCACCCTTTTCATACGCTTCATAAAACAGGCGGAACTCGGTGATGTTGTGGACCACGCCCCCAAAGCTGTGCGGGATCGTTTCCTCCACCTCGCGCACCCATTTTTTCGTCATATGGGACGGACACATCACGATGTTGAAGCTCTTTTGCTTTCCCTCGGCGGCATGGGCCGCGTACAGGGCAGCAGCCCCGATTTTGGTCTTCCCTGACCCGCATTCCGCCACGATGATGGCGGGCTGGCGCTGTAAGACTTTTCGTTTGAGGGCCTCCACGCAGGCAAGCTGTGCGTCATACAGGGGGTACCCGGCACAGTTTGCCACATTTGCGTTGACAGCTGAAACCTCATCCGAAAGTCTTTCACCTGCGGGATCGAACAGCGGGTTAAACCGTTCCTTGATTTTGTTTGCCATTGATACGCCGAATTCTTTCAGATATTGTGTGACCGATTCGACGCGCTCGAATACACTGTTGTCCGCTTTCTCCGAGCCGGGTATGCAGATCGCGCCGGTTTTCAGACCCCTTTCCAGCACAGCGGCCAGATTCCTGTCGTCCTTGGAGCAGCGTAGCGCCCAGGCATCAAACTTCTGTGAACAGGACCATACTGTCATCGGGTAGAGTATCCCCTCCGTTTTCAAGGCTTCCAGAAAAAAATCCTTGTACTCCGGGATCAGAGGGACGCTCACCTTGCGGTCGATTTCCTCGAACAGCCTGTCGCTGTCGCCGGGCGGGCAAAAGATGTAATAGGTGCGGGGCGGAAGGTCGATCTCCTCCTGACTGTCCGATTCATCATCTTTCGCCGCTTCATTTTTCAGCTTGGACTCCATATCGTCGTCGCGGACGATCAAGGTTGCCTCCGCGTATACGCCGTCTCCGTTTATCTGACGGTGATACTGCTTCGTGAGGGCCTTCATCATCCAAATTTCGTTCTGCTTCGTTTCCACCTCAATGTCGCCGCCGCCGTAAATCGCGTCGGACATGGCGCGCACCTGTTCCGGGTACCCGCCAAAACGTATTGAAGCGAGAACCTTTGTGCCTGGACTACCAGACCGGTTCGCTCCATCCTCGCGGAATACCAGGGTATCCGCATAGTTGGTCAGAACGATGCCGCGCGAGGCATCTTTGTAGCTGACTTTTAGCAGCTTGGACCCAGCCATTACACACGTTTTCCTCCTTTTGTCTTAGTTTTGCGGGGAAATGCCGTATTCCCTCCTTTTCCGAATTTTTGCAAAGAAAAAAAGGCCATGACAGCCCTTGCGGGTAATCATGACCTTTTTTCTTTGCGTGTCTCATGGTGTTTTCATGTTGTCGGAATGCCATCCCCGTTAGGGCAGACCTGCCCCCGGGAATTCACAATCATACCTGAACACAATCATACCTAAGAGAACGATATTATTGTATCACACCTTGTTTTCCTTGTAATCTTGTAGTTTTTACAAGAGGGATATTGACAATATATTTGAAAATAACATCTATATCCAAAGCGTTTGTAATTGCTATTTTTAACATTCATGGGGAAGCTATATTTATTAAAATAACAGAGAACAGAGGTGTTCCAATGGCAACCAAAAGCGCTATTTCCTTTGGCCTTGTGCATATCCCCATCAGCCTGCATACCGCAACACAGGACAACGACGTAAGCTTTAACCAACTTCACAAGGAGGATCATTCCCGAATCCGTTACAAGAAAACGTGCGGGCACTGCGGCAAGGAAGTAAAATCGGAAGATATCATTAAAGGTTTTCAGTACGACAAAGATCAATATGTTGTCGTCAGCGACTCGGACTTTGAAAAAATCAAGACGGAAAAGCAACGCTCCATGCAGATCCTGCACTTTACGACACTGGATTCCATCAGCCCGGTGTATTACGACAAAACATACCATGCCGTACCGGAGGCGGGCGGTGACAAGGCGTTCGAGCTGCTGCGCGCCGCCATGATGCAGGAGCAGGTGGTGGCGGTAGCCAAGACCGTGCTGGGCACCAAGGAAACGCTTCTGACGCTCATTCCACGAGAGGACGGGCTTCTTGTGCAGACCATGTTTTACGCCGATGAGGTAAAAGCCCTGCCGCAAGGTTATGCGAAACCTCCGGTGGTGGAAGCCGAGCTTGCGATGGCAAAGCAGCTTATCGCCGGTATGGTGAAGCCCTTTGCCCCGGAGGAGTACAAGGATGAATACCAGGAACGGCTCCGCGAATTGATCTCAGCCAAGATCGCGGGCAAGGAAGTCGTATCCGCCGCATCCGCCGAACACCCGGAGGGCGGCAATGTGATTGATTTGATGGATGCTTTGAAGGCCAGCATCGAGCAGAATCAGCCGAAAGCGAAGGGCGGCCGGACGAAAAAGGAAAAAGGCGCGTAAAGCCGGGGAGAAAACGCATGGAACGAATCTGGGATACGGTAATACGCACGCTCGTCGGATTTGCGGTTTTGCTGCTCCTGACGCGCCTGGCCGGGAAAAAGCAGATCGGCCAGATGACGGTCTTCACCTACATCACCGGCATCGCGCTTGGCAATATGGCCGGTGATATGATCATCCACAAGGATGTGGAAATCATGGACGGCGTAATAGGCATGGCGCTGTGGAGCGTCCTCATCTTCTTAATGGAATACCTGAGCTTAAACCTGCCCGGCGTCCGCGTACTGCTGGACGGGGAGCCTGTTCTGGTCATTAAAAAAGGCGTGGTGCAGGCGAAGGAACTTAAAAAGATGCGCCTCAACATGGATGATTTGACCATGCTTCTGCGGGAAAAGGATGTGTTTTCCCTGCGGGATGTCCAGTATGCCATTCTGGAGCCTCACGGCGAGCTTTCTGTAGTCAAAAAGGTGATAAAACAGCAGGCTTCTAAGGAAGATTTGAATTTACAACCACAGGAGCCGGATTATCTGCCCGGAGAAATTATTACGGATGGGAAGGTAATCGTTCGGAACCTGCGCGAGTTCGGAAAATCGGAGGAATGGCTGCGTGGCCAGCTCTCAGCGCAGAATATATCCTCGGCGAAGGATGTGCTGTACGCGGAGCTTGAAGAGGACGGGACGCTGTTTGTCCAAAAGAGAAGATAAACGATGGATATTTTTGAAACCAAAACGATTGCCCCCATGCTGATTGCGGAGGAAAGGCCCGCCTTCGACTCCCCCGATTGGATTTACGAGCTGAAGCTTGACGGTATTCGCTGCGTCGCCTATCTCGACAAATCCGGCGCTACGCTGCGCAACAAACGGAATAAGGATGTAACCGCTATCTACCCGGAACTGGTGCTCATCCACAAGCAGGCAAAAAATCGGTGCATTTTAGACGGCGAGGTATTTGTACTGAAAGATGGCAGGACGGACTTTTTTGAGATGCAGCGACGGGCGCTGATGGGCAATAAATTCAGGATTGACCTTGCGGCCGCAAAGCTCCCAGTCAGTTTTGTCGCTTTTGACCTTCTATATCTCGACGGCGATCAGATTACGGGCAGGCCGCTGATGGAGCGTAAAAAGCTGCTGGAAAAAACGGTATCCGATTCGGAGCGCCTGGCTGTTTCCCGGTATATTGAACAGAAAGGCGTTGCGCTGTATGAGGCGGCGGAAAAACAGGAGCTTGAGGGTGTTGTTGCCAAGCGCAAGGACAGTAAATACTATTTCGGCAAACGCACCAAGGATTGGATCAAATGCAAAGCGCTTCTCGATGAGGATTTTGTGATCTGCGGTTATTACCAAAAGGCGGAAAACATAGTGAGTGTTATCCTCGGCAGTTACGCCGCGGGAAACCTTGTTTATCGCGGTCATGTGGTGATGGGTGTGTCCAGGGAGGATTACAGGCGCATGGCAGCGGCGGAACGAGCCCGCAAAGAAAATCACTGTGCTTCTTTCCCGGATTTTGAGGGCGCCGCATGGCTGGAGCCGGTGCTTGTCTGCACGGTAAAATTCATGGAGTACACGCCGGGCGGCGGTCTGCGCCAGCCGGTGTTCAAGGGACTAAGGGATGATAAAGAGCCAAAAGAATGTGTCCTGAATGAATTTAAGTCATAGATTCCAAGATATGATCCCCAAAAGCCCTTTATTTCCGCATATTATGGCAAAACATACCTCTTTACAGAATGAGTTGCCGGGTGCTATTCTATTGTTGTAAGAACATTTGTTCTGTGCATTGACAAATAATATTTGTCCCAAGGTGATGTATCATGATTATGCACAAGTGGCCTGTAATCATCAGTCATTTGGACATCAATAGCTGCTACGCGAATCTATCAATTACGGAATATCCGTATCTGCGGGGAAAATGTGTGGCGGTAGGCGGCGACCCGGAATCAAGGCACGGGATCATCCTGGCTTCAAATCAACAGGCCAAGAAATATGGCGTGAAAACGGGATCTGCCCTCTGGGAAGCGCGAGAGCGGTGCCCGCAGCTTGAGATCGTACCGATCCACGTCCTGGGGCGGAAGACCATCCGCCGAATGTCCGACAATCTGGTAGAGATGTGCTATGGAGTGACGCCTAACTTAGAGCTTGAAGGAGATGATGGCGTCTACGCCGACTGGACCGGTTGCGTCCGGGACTTCGAGGAAGCGGAATATATGGCGCATAAGCTTCGGTTGCAGTTCTACCACTGTACTGGGCTTACTCTCAGCGTCGGCGTCAGCTTTAACCGCAATTTTGCCAAGCTTGGGAGTGACTATGAAAAACCCTTTGGATGCACAGTGATTAATCACGATAATTGGCGGGATATCGTATGGCCGCTGCCGGTGAGCGATCTTTACTGGATCGGCCCCGCCACCACGCGCAAGCTGACCGCTATGGGGATCCACACCATAGGGGAGCTGGCCGCCTCCGATCTGGACCGCATGTTTGCCCGGTTCGGCGTTGTGGGGAGAATGCTTTGGCATTTTGCCAACGGCCGCGATACCACCCCCATTTCCTTCAAGGATGACCGTCCGGAGATGATTACGGTTGGAAATTCCACCACCGCTTTGGAGGATATGCGCACGCTGGACGACATTCTTGGCTATACGGCCAAGCTCTGCGGCCTTGTATCCGAAAGCCTGCGAAGCGCCAACGTATTATGCAATGGAATACAGATAGGGCTCCGCTCCGCGGATGACCTAAGTTGGCTTGGGCGGCAGAAAAAGCTGCCTTTCCCTACACGCACCCGCAGGCTTCTCTTTGACCAATCGAATATCCTGATCCAACGCCATTGGGATGGCAGGCCCCTGCGCGGGATTGGGATACGAGCTTACAACCTGGTTGATGACGATTATCTTCAGTTGACGATTTTACCCGAAATGCTAAAGGATCAGCGGGATGAGCGGATCGACCTTGCAGTCCAGGATATTCACCGGCGGATGGGCCCTAGAATGATAGTGCCGGGCAGGGTATTCATGAACAGGGGCTTGATGGGCCTTGACCTGTCCAGTGGGGAATCCGCCCAAAAGAACGCATTTCGGAGGTATTAGGAGTGCGTTATTGTCATGTGGGAATCGTTAAAAGAATACATCCCCCTCGCAGTCCATTGGGATCGGGATGGGGAGCGGAATTATAACGATGAGATCGTTCCATTTCTGACGCCTGCCTGCCTGTATCTGGAGGCCGGCGGCGTTTACGAGGTGGATCAAATCCGGCAGGACGGTATGCTGCCCAGCTTTCAGTCCGGCGGCTACGGTATTCGCTATACCGTCCGGGCCAGCTGCGACAGCGAAGAGAATTACAACAAAGTCTTTTATCTCTACTACGAAGGGTTTAGGCAGCTAGGGCGCTGGCGCTGCGGCGATCAATATGTGGCAGTGGACGTAATCTGGGACGAAAAAGGCGGCATTCGTCCCACTTGTATTTATATGGATGATTTTCGATACACAATCGGAAAACGTGGTATACTACAGATGTACCCTATGTCCACCAGAAAGACCGACAACTCCGGCATGAGGTATATCATCAAGGCCACCTGCCGGGAGCTTCGGGACTATGACAGGGAATTTTCATTGATGCTCGAAAACGGCGGGGGTATGACCGGCCGGTGGTTTTATGAGGATGCCGATATGGTTCACCGGCGGAAGGTGACATTTAGAGAATTAGACAGTGGCGCGTTTGATATTGCTTCGGTTGAAGAATCCATGGGGGTGTCTCAGGTGTGTGCCCGCTATCAGACTACGATTGATATATCAAATTTCCTGCGGGATTGGAATTCCAAAGAGCATAACGGTATCTGGCTGCCTCCGGAGATTTTTGAGCGAAAAATCCGGGAGGGGATCATCTACCCTCAATACTATGCGCCCGTCATGGTCGCTAGTGAAAATGGTGTTGAGCCATCCGTAATGCAATGGGGGCTTAAACGTTCCTGGGCGTCCAGGGTCATTCACAACCTCCGCTGTGACAATCTTATGAAGAAAGCAACCTTTCAGAGTATAAAGGGAAACCGCTGCGTCGTACCCTGCGGAGGTTTCTACGAGTATCATAAGGTTGATAACGCGGTGGCCGGTGATTATCTGTTTCAGAACAAAGAGCATGAAACGATGTACCTTGCGGGCCTTTATGAGCCGTCCGAAAACGGCGGCCAGTATACAATACTCACCACTGACGCGAATGACAGTGTAGATATCCATGACCGTATGCCGGTCATCCTTCGGCGGGATGAGTGCAAAGCCTGGTTATCCGGCAGGATCGACTTTGACCATATATGCGATCGGAGTGGGATTGTATTGGAGAAAAAAGCGATGTGACAGTATGCTCTCATATTGTGGCCTGATGGAAGGTTATGGCTTTTTCTTGAACTGGGGCTTCCTGATTGACGCAGATGGTATCGGCCTTATTACGTTTATTTGAGGTCGGTAGCCTTTTAGTCACATGATCTGCGCAGTCCACCACCCCCGAAAATGAATCTCCCCTCGGCTTAAACGGCTGAGGGGAGAAAGTTTTTATGCTGCTATTTAATCAAATTCAATACTTCATCAATTGATATTCCTTTTTGATTGGCGGTCTGGATTATCTGCGCGGCAATTTCGGCCTGATGGGTCGATTCCAATTCTTTGCGCTGGGATTGCAGTGCTTTGATATCATCCTGCTTTTTTTGTATCTTCGCGTCAATCTCCGCTATCTGATAAGCTGCCGTTTTCTTTACGCCACGAGCCATAATATCACACTCCTAAAAATTATATATTCATTCTACAACATTATAGGATGGCTGTCGAGAATTTATTCTGGTTGTGTCTGTTATCAAACCCTGCATATCTTGTAATACTTGTAAATAGCGGCGCGTGCATATATAATAGCAATAACGATTATTGAACAGGAGCGGTTATTTGAACGGACAAAACCGGGAGGACATCCAGATCGGCGCGCTGGTGGACATCGTGCTTAAAAAAGATCAGCCCACAGGCATACTCACCCGTGGACATGTAAAGCGTATCCTTACTAAGAGATTCAGCCATCCTCACGGCATCAAGGTAATGCTGGAAGAAGGCAATCAGGTGGGCCGGGTTAAGGCTGTTTTATCGGATGGGCAAATATAGCTGTCACGCAGCAACAGAGCAATGCAAAGGAGATTTTAACTTGGCAATCTATGTATGCGGCAAATGCCGCTTTTGTTTTGAACGAAAAGGTTCGATTGAATCCTGCCCGGATTGCGCGCATACCTTTATTCTGGACGCTACCGAAGATGAGATACTGGAATACAAGCGAAACCTTGCCGAATTTGGCAGCGATCATAAGCAGAAGGAAACTCATTGAGCCGGACTGTTTTTGCAGTGGGCGTCAGCTGCAACAAGATATCCGTAAAGATCGGCTCTGATCTCAAGAATGAACGCGATAGGGAGAAAACTGTATGATTCAAGATATTATTACCGCTAACGAAAATGTTGCTCCTAACGATAGGGAAATGGCTATACTTCGTGAGAATTTCCCGTCCTGCTTCCATACGGATGGCTCTTTTGATCTGGAACGCTTTAAAGAGTTTCTAAGTGACAAAATCACCGTTGCGGGAGAAGGATATGAACTTAAGTTTCTGGGAAAAAACTATGCCCGCTTTCTGGCATCTATAGATACAAACACTGTCATAGTGCCGGATGAAGAACATAACTCCAGGCTGGAGAATGCCGCCAGTAAGAACATCTATATCAGCGGCGATAACCTTGATGGCTTGAAGCATTTGTTAAAGTCTTACTCTCATAGTGTAAAATGCATCTACATTGACCCCCCATATAATACCGGCAAAGATGATTTTGCCTATAATGATTCTTTTAATTTTAGCATTGAAGAACTTGCGGAGAAATTAAGCATTACAGAAGAACACGCACAGCGCATATTGGATTTGACCAAACGCGGTTCAGCATCACACTCGGCGTGGTTGATGTTTATTTATCCCCGGTTACAACTTGCAAGAGATATGCTGAAAAACGAAGGTGTTATCCTCATTTCAATAGATGATAATGAAATGGCTAATCTGCGTTTATTATGCGATGATATTTTCGGAGAAGAAAACCATCTTGGAACAATAGTATGGAACAATGTGACAGATAACAATCCTACCAATATGGCCATTGAACATGAATATATTGTGGTATATGCAAAAAACAAGGAGCGCCTTGAACCTGTTTGGAAGTCAACAGCTTCTGATGTTAAAAATATTCTGTTAGATAAAGAGCAAGAGCTCCTATCAACACCCTTGGAAAGTGATGCTGCTTTGCAATCAGCATATAGCGCGTGGTATTCCCAAAACAAATCTCAACTCGGCAAACTTGAGGGATATAAGTTCATTGATAAGGGTGGAATTTATGCGGGTAGCAGAAGCGTACATAACCCGGGGAAGAGAGGGTATTATTATGACGTTATTCATCCTGCGACCGGGAAGGCCTGCACAGTTCCGCTAATGGGTTATCGTTTTCCGGAAGATACCATGCAGCGGCTAATAAGGGAAGATAAGATAATCTATGGGGAAGATGAAAGCAAGATTATTGAGCTAAAGCAGTATGTTAAGGAATACTCAGATAAGCTATCAAGCGTTATTTCGCTTGATGGACGCTCTGGTGCAAATACAATTCGAAGCCTTTTTGATAATGTAAATGTGTTTAAGAATCCCAAAACGCCCTCCATTTTAGAGGAATTGTTTTCCTTTGCCATGGGCAGGGACGATACGGTCTTAGATTTCTTTGCCGGCTCATCTACAACAGCGCATGCCGTGATGAACCTAAACACTTTAGATAGCGGAAATAGACATTATGTTTTGATCCAGCTTCAGGAGCCGTGCAAAAAGGATAGCGAGGCGTTCAAGGCGGGTTTTACAACCATTGATCAAATCGGTGTGGAGCGTATCCTTCGTGCATCAAAAGTCATAAAGGACGAGCACCCCAACGTGACCGCCGATCTCGGCTTCCGGCATTTCACCCTTGTCGAACCCCCCGATGATACGTTAGACAAACTGGAAGTTTGCTCTCCTGAAGACAGTGGCATGTATGTCAACAACACCATTCTTGATGATTTTGGTAAGCCTACCGTCCTAACAACATGGCTTGTACGCGATGGTTACGGCTTTAACTCCCCTGTCGAGGAACTAGATTTTGCTGGATATAAAGGCTATTACATCGGCAAACACCTATATCTCATTGATCTTGAATTGTCGAACAAAGCTATAGAAGGAATTGTTGTAAAATACGAGACAGATGGCGGCTTTAACCCGGAGAATGTGGTGCTGTTCGGCTATTGCTTTACATGGACGGAGCTTGAAGCTCTGCAAATAAATCTGAAACGGCTGAAAGATACGGAGAAAAACCTCCGCATCAACTTCGACGTCCGTTATTGATTGGGGGATATGCTATGGAACTTATCCTTCAGCGGGAATTACCGCACCAGCAAAAAGCCGTTGATGCTATTAATGCTGTTTTTGACGGAGTACAGATTACCGCACCCACGAAGTTTTACGAAAATCCACATATCACCCTTGCCGACCCGCGTCTTGCCGCGAATATCCGTGAGATCCAAAGCGGTATCCCTGTAGAGTTTCGCAGCAATGCGCTTATTGTAGATTGCCTCAATCTTGATATCAAAATGGAAACTGGGACAGGTAAGACCTATGTGTATACAAAAGTGATGTTTGAGCTTTATGCCCGTTATGGACTCAACAAATTCATCATCGCCGTCCCGTCGCTCGCGATAAAAGCGGGAACAGCACAGTTCCTGCAGGACGAATATGCCAGACAGCATTTCACTGACAGTTGCGGCTATGACACGGAAATGGAGGTTGGCGTTCTTGGCGTACCGAAAAACAAGAAAAGGGGGCGCTCTTATTTTCCAAGCGTTGTGAGTGATTTTGTAAAAGGCTCCTGCCAGAACACAAAAAAGATATATGTGATGCTCATCAACATGCAGTTACTTACAGGTGCGAAGATGCTGACTCGTGATGAAGCGCAATTTGTTAAGTTATCTATCAAATAAGGAAAATGGTAATGAACCTGCTTCTATTCTCGCTTGCTTATATAATGACTCTCAATCTTACAGGCTTTCTAATCTGCGGCATAGACAAAAGCCGCGCGAAGAAAGGTAGATGGCGCATATCGGAGGGCGCTCTGTTGCTTGTCGGTTTATGCGGTGGATGCTTCGGCCTGTTGCTCGGCATGAGCGTGTTCCGGCATAAGACAAAGCATCTCAAATTCAAAATATTGGCGCCTCTGGAGTGCGTTTTGTGGGCTGTTATAGCAATCCACATTGTTTCCGCGCTTACGCTGGACAGGCAGATACAATATCTGGAGGTATCTTATCCCTCATCAAGGGTATCCGAGGCATTGGACGGCTACACAATTGCATTCGTCACCGATACGCACGCTCTGCCCGCCGAAGAATTGCGTGAGGTTACAGACCGCATAAACGAATACGAACCGGATATTTTGCATTTGGGCGGGGATCTCCCGTCGCTTGGCGACGCACCGGTGCGTTCTATGGAAATCCTGTCAAGGGTACAAACCTCCGACGGCATCTACGGCGTGGAGGGCAACCATGACAATTGGGGCGAGCTCTTTGCGGTGATGGAGAAATACGGCATCATTCCGCTCTCCAACAATGGCGTATTCGTCAGGGAGCAATTCTACCTTGCCGGGGTGGAGGATATGTGGAACCGTTCGCCCGATATCGCAAAAGCGACGCAAAACGCGGGGGATGACGACTTTGTGCTGCTTTTATCCCATAACCCGGACGTCACCATGAAACAAAACACCACAAATGTCGATCTCGTCCTCAGCGGCCATACTCATGGCGGCTATGTCACGCTGTTCGGATTCTTTGCGCCGGCGCTTGCGTGGAGCAAAGACATCACTGAGTACGGCCAACATTTTATGTCCGGATGGGCGAAGTCCCGCGATGCTGCGGATGTGTTTGTCGGCAACGGAACCGGTTATTTAACTGTAATGCCAAGAGTATTCGCGCGCCCGCAGGTCATATTGATAACGCTGGAACATGTCTAAATTTATATAACACCAGTAAATTGTGATAATATTAATTTCGATATTTCAATAGATTATGATCGTTTGCAAAGGAAAGATGGTGCCTTGAAAAAAGAGACGGAAAACAAAAAATTTTGGAACCGCTACGCCAAGCTTTATGATTCCGAGGTTCTTCGATTCAGCGGTTCTGCCTATGCCGAGATGTACAAGCTTATGTCAAATGTTCTCACTAAAGAGATGAGAGTGCTGGAAATCGCCACCGGCACAGGCCTCATTGCGGTAAACATTGCCACCTGTGTTCACTCGGTTGATGCAACCGATTTTTCGCCCAAAATGATAGAAGCAGCAAAGAAAAAGGATGCTCCGGAAAACGTGTGTTTTTCAGTGGAGGATGCAACCGCACTGTCTTTTGCGGATCAAACCTTCGATACTGTCATCATATCAAATGCCCTTCATATTATGCCGGATCCACAGGCGGTTCTCGCAGGTATCAGGAGGGTTCTCAAGCCCGGCGGGTTGCTGATTGCACCCACTTTTTCGCACGGTCACTTGCGTGACTCCACATGGAAGCTGAACACCTTTATTCTGAGGCTGATCGGCTTTGAAACTTATTCAAAGTGGCTGCCGGAAGAGTATGTAACATTTATTGGCAGGCATGGTTTCACCGTGAAAAGCTGGCGCGTGTTAAAAGCGGCTTTTCCACTTGTGTATCTGGAAGCAATATTAAGCGGTGGGGAAGGTCGAGCAGGGGGCAATAACAATGCTTAATCAACACTTGACACAACATCTTGATCGCTGTAAATGGAAGTGACCTATGAGAAGAAGAATTTGGTTGCTGATTATCATTTCTCTTATCGTTCTCGGCATTGCATTGACCATCGCGCTATTTTTCTTTCGAGACCGGTATGATATATCAAACCTGCCACAGATAACGCCCCCCGATGGTACACAGCTTTTGATATTCCCCATTGATAATGGCGTGATCACAGCCGGATACCGCAACTCAACCTATTTTGAGAAGAACCACTTCGAGCATTACGGAACAGATATTACAGCAGCGAATGGCAGTTACGCCGAAATTTTAGCTTCGGGTGACGGTGTGGTATTGGGAACAGAGTTCTGCGACAACAGCCTTGGCAACATAGCGGTTATCCGATATGATAATGTGTTTGTGCCGGAGACCGGCGAATCGATTTCACTGATTGCCCGTTATTACCATATGACTTCGGTTCTGGTCAAGAAGGAAGAAATTGTACACGTGGGGCAAATCATAGGAACCATTGACGGTGGGCACAAGTGGTATCATCACGTTCATTTGGAACTTGATATGGATATTCGGCATCCTTTCTTCACTCCACAGGTTGCAGAGGCCACCAGTGAGTTGCTCCAACGAAGTAATGCGACAGGAGGGTTTATCATTGAGCCTATGTCAATTCTGGTGATGAGCAAGGATCAAAGAATATTTGCGCATCCTAATTCCGACTGCTGCACAGAAAAGGATGCGCCTCGATTCGCTGAACAAAGATAGATGTTATAGCTATCCATTATTTAACCATGACGTTCTGCTGAACATCATAGAGAAGGGTGTAGTATGTATATTGATTTTAAGGAATTGGATGCAAATGGCATCCATTTGGAATTGCTTGTTCAAGAATTAATGTTGCTTGAGGGGTTGGACGTGCACTGGGAAGGTGTGGGCCCAGACAATAAAAAAGACCTCGTTGTTTTGGAAAGCGTTAACGGCATCCTTGGCTCTTATCAACACAAGTGGGTAGTTCAATGTAAACACACTGCACATAGTGGCAAATCGTTTGGAAACAAAGAGAACTTAAACATTCGGGACACTTGTGACATGGTAGGAGCTGATGGTTTCCTATTGGTTTGTACTACATATCTGTCAGCTCAGCTTATAGAAAAGCTGGATGCCATTGCAAGGCAGTATAAAATGCAGGTTAAGTATTGGGACGCAATAGAACTCGAAAAAAGATTGCTCAAGCCGGCTTGTTTCCCTCTTATTGAGCGGTTTTTTCCTAAATCATCGAAAAGAATTGGCTGTAAGGTATATAGTTCTACAGAGCCTTCGAAATGGCTGGCAACTTATAAAGAGCATCTATTTGCCTTGTCCTGCCGACTTTCCAATTATTATCCATCAATCGGCAACGTTGAGAGATTGATTGGCATTGTTGATGCTTTTTATTCTCAGTACAATCAGGAGAAGGAGGTTTTCTACAGGGATGAAATTGACGAGTATCATATGACAATAGACTATTTAGCGGAACAAGATACACTGGATCCATCGTATTTTTCTGCTGATTTGAAGAGCCGTCTTATGAATACGAATGATTATGAGTTTTTACGGGTACGTTCTATATGGTACGACGATATTTATGGTAGTTTCCGTGTAAATGTTGATTATCTTTATGACGGTGCAGCTCCTTTGATTTCATTGGCAGATTTTAAAACCTATTTTGGCGCACATAATTCTGTGACAGATGATTCAAGAGAATACTGCGTCATATGGGAGTTTGGCCTTTACAAAGGTTCTTTTGATCACGACCATTTTAATCCCAACCATTCTGAATACTATACTGACATGAATAGTAGTATCCCCAAAAACAAAAGCATGCTTTCGTACAGGATGGAATTCAGTATATATGGCGATGATTTAATGTCAATGAACAGCTTCGATGACATATTGGGGCTGGATGCAACAGACTTACCGTTTTAGTATTATTACCAAAAGCGCTATTATCCATAAGTTTTTCCAGAGCTCTCAGTTAGAAGGAGTCCCCTTATTGAAAGGCGGTCAGCTCAAAGGGAACTCCAAATGCCGGACGAAATCAGGATTTGTAATTGCGGGAGGTGTACGCATGTCAAAGCTGGAAGTGTTTTTCGATTACGCTTGTCCCTATTGCCTGAGGGGACATGAATACCTCATGGAGCTTTTGCCCCGGTATCCGCAGATTGAAGTAGAGTGGCACCCTTGTGAAGCGCACCCGCGCCCCGACCGTTACGGCCCGCACAGCGATTTGCTCGCCCGCGGAATGTATTTCGCGCAGGAGTGTGGCGTCGATCTGCTTCACTACCACCGCAGGATGTACCGGGCAGCGCTCACCGACCGCGCCAACATTGAGAATTTGCGTATTGTATCCGGCTTGATGGTTGATATGCTGGATTCAGACGCGTTTTTGGAGGCTCTGGCAGATGGCGCATATAAAAACAAGCTTGCTGAAAACAATCGCCTTGCATGGAGTAACCACCGATTTTCCGCGGTGCCGTCATACCGCATGGGCATCAAGCTGCTTAAATCCATTGAGGATATTGGCGTGACGAGAGAACGGCTGGCCGGATTTTTAAGCGATGAGGATTGGATGTGAAAATTGTGAAATCTTACAGATAGGCGGTAAAATACCGTGGCCGTTAGGAGGAGAATATGACCTATACAATAAAGATTGCTTACGCAACACGCGATGAAATATTTGAAATCGCCGCGTTCCTGGACGCTTGCTGGAAAGTGGAATACCGCAAGATCATCGCTCCGGATTTTTTAGACGACTTATCGGTGGATAAACGCCATAAGCTGCTGTTAACCCGGTTTGACGAGGGAACCTCCGCGTTTCTTACCATGCGGGATGGCGAAAGAATGATCGGAGCATCGGTGTTCGGTAAATCCTTCACCGAAGGCTATCCCGATGATGGCGAAATATCGGCTATATATCTGAATCATAACTATATTGATAAAGGGCATGGATACGCCCTGTTCACAAAAACCGAACGGGAGTTGACCGTGAAAGGATACTCCCACTTTGTACTGGATGTGCTGTCGGCCAATACCCGCGCCGTATCGTTTTACGAAAAGCATGGCTATAAAATAGCAGATGACCGGAGCACTACACTGGGGGCACATGATTATCCGCTGACGGTGTTCCGCAAGAAAAACACGCTTATCATCCGACGGGAAACGTATGCCGATCGCTCCGCCGTGTACGCACTTACCAAAACCGCCTTTGCCGGTATGGAACATGCCGACGGCACCGAACAGGATTTGGTGGAACGGCTGCGCACATGTGACGCTTTTATCCCCGCGTTATCGCTCGTGTCGGAGAAGGACGACAAGATCATAGGGCATGTTATGTTTACCAAAATCACCATCGGCGGCGCGAGCGCACTCTGCCTCGCCCCTGTTTCGGTGCTGCCTGGATATCAGAGGCAAGGCGTTGGCGCCGCTCTGATTGAGCGCGGGCACGAAATCGCGGCCAGCATGGGCTACGGTGTTTGTACGTTAGTGGGCCACCCGGGTTATTACCCGCGCTTCGGTTACGAGCGGGCAAGCAAATACGGTATTACCCAGCCGTTTCCCGCGCCGGACGAGTGTGTGATGGTCAAGTTTTTGACGGCTGCCGGCAAAAGCGTAACCGGCGCGGCCGCGTTTCCGCCGGAGTTTTATTGAGAGGTAGAACTTAAGAATCCATATAAAAAAACCTGTGTGTTCGATTTTCGCAATACGGTGCTGGGTGCTGTATTTTGCCGGAGTACACCCCAACCTGGTGATATGGTGATTTTACCGCCGATTGCTTTTTTCTGTGCCGGTGTTGCCGACAAGGTATGGCCGATATCGGCGGCAAGTTTACTGTTTTTCATATTCATACGCTTGAGGCGCTTTAAAACTTCCCCATTAGAGGATAAGAGGAATCACGATGAAAACAGACCTGACGCAAATCCCCGGAATCGGGAAAAACATGGCGCAGCATTTGATAAACGCGGGATACCCTACAATCGAATCCCTCAAGGGGCAAAACCCGGAGGAAATCTATCAGAAAGATTGCCTGTTTCAAGGCGTTCAGGTTGACCGTTGCGCGCTGTATGCTTATCGTTTGGCTGTGGCTTATGCCGAGGGGACAATCACCGATCCCGAAAAGCTGAAATGGTGGAACTGGAAAGATTAGTTGTATGCGGAGAAGTCAAATAAGGGGCATTATTTTTAATGAAACGGCTTTCCAAATGGATAAATAGATAGTTTTTTTACATTCAGCAAGCGGACGGTTTATACCGCCCGCCCCTTTCGCAGATACTGAATGTCAGGGTTTGTTCTGTGCAGTTACAAATGTTACACATAATGAAAATCACAAATATTAACTATAATAATCACCTGAAAAGCGGCGAATCGGCGTTTTTACCCTCAAATTATATCTAGCAATTGTAGTTATATAGCTTTTTATTGTAATTTTCACAAACGTGATTATAGTTCCTAATTGTAACTGCACATGTTCACCACTTAGATACAATGCGCCCGTAGATATGCTGATTCTTGTAGTCGTACTGGGAAATATAGATAATGGCGTTATCCCCAAGCATAAATTCGGAGTCGTAATGCACATTGGAATACAAACATAGGCAAACGGTTCCGTCCGCCATGGTGCAGAAAACGCCTCCCTTGTACTTTGAAGTAATAACAGCCTGCCGACGGCTTCCCACCGGATGGCGGCGCTCCGCCCCTACGAACGGATTGGACGTAGCTTCCTTTACCGAGATGCGGATCTCCCGCTGCGCGGGGTTGTGGGAAAGAACGCGTGCTTTCAGCTCCTGTCCCGGGCGGTAGTGTTCCCGCATGTCCAGGATTGAGGTATAACTCATGTCGTTGGGCCGCATGGGAACGTCATAGCCGCCGCAGGTAACCAGGCACCGCTTGGGGCCCACCACCAGCACGGAGCAATCGATCACATCGCCGGGGCGCACGGGCGTCCGGCCACTGGAAAAGGCGCGGCGGCGCTTGACGAGGGCAAGGGCCCGGGAGGCCAGGGCTACCTCGCCCTCCCTGTCTACATTGATAACGACATAATCGACGGTAGCACCGATCATGCCGCGCATGAGAAAGGTCCCGCGTTCCTCACCGCTCACCCACACGGCATTCTCCGGGATCAGGATTTTGACGCGGTAACCGATCACCACCAGGCTGTTGATGACCCGCATCTCCACTTTCCCGTCCCTGTTTTTTACCGGCAGCTCGTTCTGATCAACGCCGGCCACGGTTCCGGTGAGGATGGACTGGGAGCGGAACGAGGCGTAAATATCGTTCCATTCCTGCCGTTCCGGTTCGGTCAGATCGCGGTCCAAATGGCGGAAATCCGTCTGATAGAAATTCGCGGGACTGTGGGCCGGTTTCTCCGCCGCCTTTCCAGCACCGCGCGCAGCCGGTACGGGAGCGTCCGGCGCGTCCTCATCCTCATTCGTAGGCGAGGCGCTTTTTTTCGTGGTCTTGCGCTTGGCCCTGGACGCGGGCGCGGGCGTGGGCGTGGGAGCCTCCGATTCCGCGTCCTGATCCGGTGTTTCCTCCGATTCCGGCGGCAGATCCTGGCCGGCATCCTGCTCTGACGCCGCGGACTCCGCAAGCTCCGCATCCAGCGTGGAAAGCTCTTCCTCCAGCCTGCGCTCAATGTCCAAGGGGCCCCCGAAGGCGCCGTCGGAAGTGAAAACCTCCGCATCACCATCACCCGGAGGCCAGTCCGCATCATCCTCCTTCGCGCCTGCCTCCGGCCATTCCGGCAGCGCATCACCTGATTCATCCGATGGAACTTCCTCCTGTCCGCCCGGATCACCCTCCAGTTGCATATCAAGAACTGCATCGGACTCTCCGGTTCCCGCATCCTGTCCGTCCTCCTGCGATTCCTGTCCAGAGTAAAGGCTTTGGGCGAAATCATCCGCAGTAAGCCCCTCCTGAGACTGGAAATCCGCGCGCTCTCCTGCGGGCATGGTCTCCGCATCGGGGGTAAATAGTGTCTGTTCAGTCTGTTCGACCTGTTGTTCCATTTTCTTTCTAGGCATGTCTGCATCCTCCTTTTTTAGGGTTTTTATCGTAAAATCAAAGAGGGCATTATGCTCGTCACCACCTCCTTCCCCTCACAGCTTCGCGTCCTGGAAGGTGAACCCGCCCGCGCCGTCGCCAATGGCGAAGATATGCGGGCGGGACACCTCCAAGAGCGAAATTTGTCTTTTGTCCCGTATGTAGAAAACAGCGGCGTGACCCTTCGGTTCCCGCTGGTTTTCGGCTATGGCCCGGCACTCGGCCTCTTTGCCCTCCATCGGCGTGTAGACGCGGAACGGCTGCATCCGGTCTGCCATGGTAAGAAAGAAGACCAGGGCGCAGGGAGAGCGCGCCGTGTCGAATATGGGCAGGCTTCCGCCGCAGAGGCGCAGCATGATATCTACCGCTGTGATCCGCTTCGGATTAAGCTCACAGCCGGGCCAGAGATAATGCCGCCCATCGTCCACCGTTCTCATAATATGTTTTAGCTGGCGCATCACCTTTTCCGGCGTCACATCCGGGTACACGCGGCTTATCATCCAATGAAGCTGATCGTGGCGCGCACAGAGCAGCTTTCGCAGAAGCCCGGCGGCATAGCTCTGCACATCCGTCAATACCGGACGGAATCCGTCTGATGGCATGAATATTACCTCCTTGCTTCACGGTCAGCCCGCACCCAGGGAGTTCAGGTACGGGTCCACCATCAGATCGCTTTTGCACTCCCAGATGTTGTTGAGCAGCGCGGCCATGATATAGGCAGTCGAGTTTTTCACCTGCTTACTGAGATTCCGCCGCAGCTTTTCCCGGGTGTCCAGCAACACCGTTCCGTCCAGGTTGTGCAGATGGGAGCGGATTACCGGGCCGGGCAGGACGGCGTTTCCCACCCTGAAGCTATCAGAATAGAAAAGCCTGATGACAGCGTTTCGGAATACCCCAGCCTCGTCCTCCGGCAGAACATCCAGCTCGCAGCCCTCCAGAATTTAAAGCAGTCAATCGCCTTGCGGTAGCTAATCCCCATTTCCTCCGCCAGCTTTTCACGGGGGAAGATGATGAACACCTCGCCGTCACTGTTGATCCAGCCATTCATTTTGGATAGCTGGAAGCGGTTGAGCAAAAAGGTATACGCAACCTTTGATTCTAAAGATAAAGGCGTGTATTTCGGGTCGCTGAACAGCCAGCGTGGCATCTGCATGTGGAAGAATGTCACCGCATCGCTCTGTTTCAACAGCCTGTACTCCGGCCTCTTTTGTAATTTGAGCTCCTTCATTTGATAATCCGTCCTTTCGGTGAAAATTCCGGGGCGTTGCAGCCCCGGCCTGCATATAGCGGTATTTTTTTGAATCGTAAACAGCCGGAGGCTATTGCCCCCGGCTATCTCCATTTTCCATATCTGTCTCGTTTTTTCGCTGCCTGTCAAGCAGTCCCCCCAAAAAGGCGGCCGCCGTCAATTGATCCGGATCGACCGGTATGTATTGTTCCTCTATGATCTCACCGGATTTGCTTTTTCCCGCCTGCCCGGGCAGCGCGGTTTCCTCTTCAGAACTTTGCCAGAAGGATTGCTGGCCCGGCGGATTGATGGTTGGCTTGGACGCACCCTTCCTGACTGTACCGGCCGGTGGTGCCAGGGCCAGGCGGTTACCCAGGCCCATAACGATGTTTGCCCGGTTCTGCACCGGCGTTTCTTTGATCAGGTCAAAGGGCGCTTTCGCCGGATGCCCCGGCGGCAGGTCGGCGATGAGTTCGGAGATCCTACCGAAGCGTTCGCTTGCCAGCATGTTGTAGATTGCGCCCAGGGAACGCCGCTCGATGGGAAGCAGATCCCCGTTTTCGTCCCGGGCGTCCGCCATGTAATAGAGCATTGCGGAAAGCAGGTTTTGCTCGGCCGTTTCCCAGAAGTTTTGCCGGTCTTTGGCGTTGGAGGTGTTTTTAATGATAATTTCTGCCACCGTCCGCACCAGCTCCGGGTCCTGCTCGATGTCATAAAGGCAGTTGAAGCCGTCACTGTTCTCCAAATCCAAAAGGTTGTAGGCCCGGACGAGATAGCCCTGATCCCGGAGATATTGGGATGTGCTTTCAAAAAGCTCCCCCTTTGGATCGACCAGTACCAGGCTCTCCATTCGCTTTGCGGCCTGCAAGATAAAGGGCTTCACAAAGCCCCGGCTTTTGCCGGTTCCCGAAGCGCCATATACAAGGATGTGGTCGTTGAGCTTATGGCTTTCCTTCGGGGCGACATACTCCGCGTTTTTATCGTCGTCCCCGTCCTCTTTCAGCTTCCCAAGGATGGTTCCGCTGATTTCCCCGGCCATTCCTCTTTCCAAAATATTTTCCATCTGCTTCTCCTTCATCCAACCGCTGGTTCCGTGGGTACCGTCGGGCAGGATATCGAAGCCCCTGGGATCCCGCTCAAACTTGTATCCCGAAAACCAGCGATATCCTTTTTTCGTAATCAAACAGGTCATCAGCACCAGAAAGAAGGTGACGCCCAGACCGGTGGGCGTGAAAATAGCCGCAAGGCTCAACACCGGATTCCATTCCCATATACTCCCGATGGGAGGTTCGCTGGGGTCAGCAAAGGTTTTTGCCGTGCCCAGCCGGATGGAATTGATGAAAACGCCGTAAAAGTACAGGCCGATCAAAAGAAAGGGCCAGATACTTTTCAGCTTCTTTTTGTATTTCCCGAATTTGGACGAAAGCCTGTTTTCCCATTTTTCAACGAACGGGGAGATTCGCGGCATCGATCATCCCTCCCTTCTCATCCAGATACGGCCCCGGGGCCGACTCGTACAGCCGGAGCGCGCCAAAGGCGTTCAGCAGATCCTCTCCGGTTATTACGATGATTTTTGCGTTTTTGTCTCCGTACAGGGAAATCAGGACTTTTTCCTGTGTCGGCAGGCAGGCCATCACCAGCGCGGGATACCCTGCGCTCACGGTTTGACGGAATGCCCGGTCAATGCGGCATACATCCATGTCAATGGACAGCAGCCAGGGATAGGACGCCTCCGGCAGCCGCAGCAGCCCGTCCGCACCCCGGACACCCACCGGCGGCGGTTCGGAGTTTGGGAATACCACATGCCCCAGCCGCTCCCTGTAATTCTCCTGCGCCATAATGAGCAGCTGCCAGGCTCCGTTGTCGGAGCATTCCAGGAGATGAACCGGCGTGGCGGCATGGCGGCGGATCTCCGAAAAGGTTCGGTGTTCGCCTTTGTCTGAAGACTTGGAGGGCGTGTTATTCCCGACTGCCCGCGCCGGCTTCTCATAACCGGAGCCCGCGAAGATCATGACGCCCTGTATTCCAAGAATAGTGGCCGCCTTGTCCAGCAACGCCTTTTCGCTCCTGTAATTTAAGGCCACTTCCTCATTTCCCGTCACATGGTAGCAGGCGGCAATGGTATTCCCGATCCGCCCGAGCCCCCAGAACCCCGCGCCGCCCCAGATATCCCCGCCAGGAGCGGCGTCCCTTCTGGCAGCCATCGACGGCACGAATACCCGACCGGCCCCCAGGTTCCCGAGCGCCGCCCCGAACACATCGTAACCGGCCCGCCAAAAAGTGAGCAGTATCCGGGCGATCTCCACACGCCGCCCGTAATCCGACCGATAACTGCTGTCCTTGTGATACCCGACGCCCAAATACTTGAGAAAGCGCCATCCCTTTTCCCGAAGCCGGATACACTGCCCGTTCCCCGATATCATTAACAGACCGGCCTGATCCAGCAGCCCGATACGGGCAGGCACGAATACCCGCGAGTGATAGCTTTTCGCCATATCCGGCGGCAGGTTCTTACACCACGCAGCCAGCAGCAAAAGCTCCATATCCGAATTCCCGAGATACATTTCACATTCCCCCCTGGAAGATCAAAATTAGAAAGAGCTTACCCGCCCCCATCTTGGTTTGCCGGAGGGCTTGGGCAGCCCGGTTCCATATTGAAAAATCCTTTATTTTATGCGCCTTTACAGGCTTACCCCCGGCTATGCCCCGGGGGGGTGAAAGGAATACGGCCAAAAATGGGCAGAGCAAACCCGGACTATTAATGGTGTAAAGCGGTAAAGAAATGGGGAAATGTTATTACAAAGCCGTTTTCTGTAAATACCGTTTTCCGCTATTTCCTTCTCCATTCTTCCAAAAGGCAAAAAAACAGCCCGCTGCCTTTGCTCCGGCATGGCAGAGCACACCCGGTCCAAAGCCTGTATTAGAGGTAGGGCAAACCCGGGCAAAGGCATATTTTTCCCCTTTATACCGCCATTTTCCGCAAAGAAAAAACCCCTTTAAAAGAAGCGGAGCAAGTGCACCGGAAAGACTTCCCGGCAAGGCGGCATACCCTGGCTTAAGCACTTTTGGCACAATCCAGGCGCTTCAGCGTCTGAAATACGAGCCGCTATTGCCCAGATACAAAGAGAAATATGTACCTGCGTCCGCCATGTCCATCACGTGGATATGGCAGGCGGGAACGTCGTCCCAGGTGGAAACCAGAGCGACACCCAGCGAGAATTGGTCATCGTCGTCAACCACCAGCCCTTTGAGGACATTGGGGATGACCTTCCATCCTTTGTTGTCATTGTCATATACTTGCCGGCTTTTAATGTCGCAATGTTCATTGATGATGAGCATGGCCCGCTCAAAGTGCGGGAGCTGCCCCCCATTTTGTTTATACCCGTACAGCAGCCGGATCAGGGTATCCCGCAGCCAGGGATTCGTCCCCCGCTTACAGTGGGGCAGCAGGGTATCGAGGACGATGTGCAGCCAGCCGTTTTCGTCTACCTCCACTCTGCCGCCGGACATGTTTTTCGCCCAATGCCCCTCGTAATCCGCTACGGTTTTCTCAATAGGCTGGATGTCCGTGTAACAGAATTCATTCAGATACCGGGCGTGCATGACCGTTTTTTCGAGGCCCGCAGCCAGCTTGTCCAGCTCCCCGGAAAACTGCGGGCTTGATTCGTTCGGCCCGGTTACGATGCTGTCCAGGACGCCGCATTGATAGTACGCCTTGTGGATCATCCCGCGGATATTCTCCAATTCTTTTCTGATGTTCATATCGTTGCCCCCATTTCTATGGTGTGTTGATTTATAAGTTTTTTTCATGCCATTTCCTCCATAGAACCAAATTACTTGACGTACAGGAATATGTACGCTATAATAAAACCAGGAGGTGAACGGCATGGAGATTATTCCGATCACAAACGCACGCAGCGATTTGTTTCATCTTGCGGAAAAGACCGTACAGGATGGAACGCCTGTCAGGATTACCAGCAAAAAAGGCGACGTCGTAATGCTCTCGGCTTCCGACTGGGACGCGATCCAGGAAACCTTGTTTTTACATGCCAACAAAGAGGTTCGTGAAAGCATTTTAGAAGGGCTGCAAGCGCCGCTTTCTGACTTTGTGGAGGACGTTGGATGGGATATATGCTGATGTACTCCCGCCAGGCGGAAAAAGACGCCCGCTTGCTTGAACGGAGCGGCCTGGACAAAAAGGCAAAAGAACTGCTGACGATAATCAAACGGAACCCTTTTCAAAATCCACCGCATTATGAAAAGCTGGTGGGCGATATGGCCGGGGCTTACTCCAGGCGAATCAACATCCATAACCGGCTTGTCTATCAGGTAGCCGAAAATTCCGAGATGTTAAAGGATGCGGACGGGAATTTATATCAGGGAATCGTGCGGGTTTTACGTATGTGGACGCATTACGAGTAAACACTGAACCACCATCGTTTCCAGGACGCGGGCGGTTCAGTGTTTCTTTTTAACTGATTGTAACTGCGCCTCCAGATCCGAGCGCCTTGTTGTGATGGCGGCATACTCGGCCTTTGTACTCTGAAACGCCACACTGATGCGGTTATGCCCGGCACAGAGAAGGCCCTCGCCGGTCTTGTTGCGGATAATCTGCATGGTTTCCTCATCCGAAAGCCCAAGCACCTCTTTGACCCGCATGGCTTCGTCCTCCTCCAGCGGCAGCACGATTTTGGTGCGGCTGTTGTTGATAATGGCCTTGCCGTACTTGCCGTTCTCCAACGCGAAGAAATCAGAGAGGTCTTGCGTGGCACAGACTGCCGACCCGCCGTAACCCCGGATAACCTTGAATATTTCAAGAACATAATCTGCCGCCAGCGGATTGGAGGACGCGCCGATCAGGCACCACAGCTCATCCAACATGAGGGCTTTTTTCTGCACCCGGCTTTCTTTGCATTTGTCCCAACAGTAGTCCAGCGCGAGGAACATGCCCAGCGGAAGCAGATCCTTCCCCATTTCGGAAATGTCCATGACGATGTACTTGTTGTCGAGATCGACATTGGTATGCTGTCCCAGTCGGGAGGCGGAGCCGGTGACAAACCGGCTGAGTACCACCGAAAGGCTTTTCGTATCGGCGATTTCCCGCAGAACCTCGTACAAATCCTTTAGTATCGGCATGGGCTTGAAAGAGCCGTCCTCACCGTACAGCGAGGCGTTATTATGGGTAATGCCGAAGCGTTCATAACAGTCTACCAGCGCGCTGTCCAGGTAATTGCGCTCCTCATCGGTGATGTTGGGTTTGAGCAGGGCAAAGAAGATATGCAGCTTTGCGATTTTATCCGCAAGCAGGCTGTCGCCCCGGTCGCGGCCCAGCTCGGCGTCGGTGTCCAGTGTGGCGCGCCGGATCTCCATTATGTTGATACAATCGTCGGAGGATGGTGAGATTTTGATATATTTTCGCCAATGGCCTCACAGGCGGGGCGAAACTCAAAGCCCTTGAGTGGCGCCAAAATCATCACCTGTACATCCTGCTGCCGCAGCCGCATGGCGATGAGCTGCAACAGGAATGTCTTTCCCGCGCCGCTCATGCCGAGCAAGCTCATGTTGACGTTGGCGTATTTGGTAGCATCGAAGATATCCAGCATACACACCGAGCGGTTGTGCAGGTTGATCCCCAGCATAATGCCATTCTGATCGCAGATCTCAAAGGACGAGAAGGGGAACGCCGCAGCCACCCCGGTTGTCAGGACATTTCGGCGGCTTTTGCGCTCAATGTCGGGATCAAGCCCGAGAAGCGGCAAAGAGGATAAATAAGCCTGTTCCTGCCGGTAATCGCAGCGCCGGCACACAAGATCCAGGGAGGTACACAGGATTTCCGTGGCGGACAACCGCTGTTCCAACGTGTCGGGATCGTCTGCAACCGCCTCGATCAGCGTGTGCATGTAATAGAAATCCTCACCGCTGCGGTTTATGTTCTCCTTGAGGTACATCCCGCTGTTAATGGCGCTGTCCAGCTCCTCATAATCCTGCCGGGTGTCTCCCACATCCCGCATCCGGGAACGGTTAATCATTGTTGTTTTGGCGATGCTGGACAGTATTTTGTCCTTTGGCTGCCGGCGGATAAAGAAGTTGATGTTTACATCCTCGCCGGCCTCGATGAGCGGGTTCAGCCAGCCGTTTCCGACGATGGTGGTATAGCCGTATCCGGTGATGTAGAGATAAGCGTGGTACACGCCGTCCACCACCACATAATCCCGGCTGGTGAAATCCGCCGAAGCGGGAGCAAGCAGATCGGGAACGGTGACGGCGCCGGATTCCAGGGGAGACAGGTCGGGTTGTTTTTCCTTTTTCCACGGGAAGCTACGTTTCTTCTTTTCTTTCTTGCCTTTCTTTTTCTCAACCGGCATAGCATCCGCTTTCCGGCTTTTATCTTTTTTTCGCTTACCGCCAAACAGGGGAGCGCGCTCCTTTTTCTCTTTTGGGGCTTTTGTCTTTTTTACCCTGTTTTTCTTTGGTTCCTCCACTGCTTCGATCTCCCAGGACTGCCGGGGCGGACGCCGCCGCGTGGTTGCCGGAGGGGGCGGTTCCGGGAAATATGCTCTTTCCTCCACAAATACATCAGGTATGGGCTGCGCCGTTTCATATTCCTGTCCTCCTTCGGTGTTAATTTTTGGCTGTATTCTGAGCCTGCGCCGTTCACTCTGCATCGTCGTATTCGCTCCCTTCGTTCACAATATTTTCCCATTCGTCATCGCTCATCCCGCTTACCTCGCTTACCATATCAAACACGCTGACAGGAAGCCTGGTATTTTGCGAGGTCCGGTGGTTTAGCAGGCCATACAAAAGTTCAAGCTGGAAGTTGTCGGCGTAGAGTACATCCCGCACCTGTAAGCCGCACATATCCAGATACCGCCGCGCGGTCTGTTCTTCGTCCCGCAGCCGCTCCGCGACGGCCTCCACCGTGGCGGCGCGGGCCTTCATCCGGGCCTCGTGCTGAAAGATAAGAAAAAAGCGCCGCGTCACCGCTTCATTCGCGGCAAGGTAGCGCACCTCTTTGATGTTATCCTCGATCAT
>Ga0153996_1000137_pt1 | contig 39370 bp, 33 predicted proteins | sample TSNC080MetaG_FD_104728 | JGI IMG/M metagenome (GOLD analysis project Ga0153996, IMG submission 104728) | Attine ant fungus gardens microbial communities from North Carolina, USA - TSNC080 MetaG | ecosystem: Host-associated > Fungi > Mycelium > Unclassified | place: USA: North Carolina, Lumber... | reverse complement strand
GGTTCCTTCTTTGATTAGATAGGTTTTATCACCATTGTTATTTGTTACAACAGAGCCTGCAGGAACTTCTGATTCACTACCAAGTGTTGAAATAGTAGTTATCCCATCCCCAACTTCTACATAGGTTACTATAGCTCCAATATTCGCAGTCCATGTTCCTGTTTGAGAATTATAAGTTGCTGTATTTTTAGCAAAACTATAATTATCTTCCGTTGTCATAATTCCATCTTTAATTGAGACACTACCTTCAAATGTAAAGGTTCCTTCTGCAGTAACGATTGTTCCTCCATTAGCAAGTGTGATGGTTCCATCTTCTTCAACATCAGATAAAGTTGCTCCAACAATCAAATTTCCTTCATCATCCATCAGTCCACCATCTGGTAAACTCATTACACCATCAACATTTACAGATCCGTTTGAAGTGTTGACACTAAAACCGTAAGTAGCATTACAATTTGCTGGTATTACATAATAACCAGTTGTTGCATCCCAAGAAAATGAGCCTACATCTGCACTTACACGAGCCATAGAAGCATCTGTATATGGTCTACTACCCGTCACATATAGTCCCTTTAATTTGCTAAAATCTGCATTGGTAGACTTTGTCATAGCAAGCGTTCCTGATAAGGAAGTAAATCCTGTTAAATCAAGTGTATCAATATTAGTTGTACGATAATTCAAAGTAGTAATTTTCGACTTTGCAGCATTTGATATCACTAGTTCACTAATCGGATTGCGATAAATTTGTAGATTTGTAAGATTATCTAATCTTGAAACATCTAGTTCACTAATTTGATTACTAAAACAATATAACGTAGTTAATTTTGTTAAGTTCGAGACATCTAATTCACTAATTTGATTGTTGTCACATATTAACAGTGTTAGGTTTGTGAGATTAGAAACATCCAACGCACTAATTTTATTACTAAAACAATATAACGTAGTTAATTTTGTTAAGTTCGAGACATCTAATTCACTAATTTTATTATCATTGCAATATAACGTAGTTAAGTTTGTTAAGTTGGAAGCATCTAATTCACTAATTTGATTGTTGTCACATCTTAAATATGTTAAGTTTGTGAGATTAGAGACATCTAATTCGCTAATTTGATTGCTGTAACATCTTAAATCTGTTAATTTTATATTATTTGAGACATCTAATTCACTAATTTGATTACCGAAACAATAAATTGTAGTCAAATTTGTAAGATTTGAGACATTTAATTCACTAATTTGATTACCTTGGCATCTTAAGCTTGTTAAATTTATAAGATTAGAAATATCCAACTCACTAATTTTATTACTATAACAATCTAATGTAGTCAGTTTTGTAAGATTTGAGACATCTAATTCAGTGATTTGATTACCATAACAATATAATGTTGTTACGTTTATAAAATGTTGAATACCCTCCATAGTCAAGATTCCTAAATTATTAACACTTACGCTAGTTCTAGCAGTAATCGTAGCAATATCACTTGCTGTTAACACTGTTGTACTATCAGTAGCATCAACGTATGTAGTTTTACCTAAAACTGTCTTAGCTACATACGTTCTAAAATTAACATCTGGAAAGGCATCTGCTAATGTTGTTACATCTGCAACTAATAATTCTACACCCAAACCATTAAAAAGTCTAATACCCATAGTTATAGGAGTGTTATTAGTAACCACTTCTTCCACTGGTGGAGTGATAGCTTCTTCCTCTTCTGTTATTACTTCTATTTCTTCTACTTCCTCTAATTCTTCCTCTGCAAATACTTTTGGTACGGCTATCGTACTTGTTAATAAAAGAGATAAACCAATTACCAAAGCATTTTTAATTCTTTTATTCTTTATGTTCATCTTTTATTTCTCCTTATTCTTATTTTTTTCTATACTTTACTTCAAATAAAATTCATAATATATGTATTGATCTAAATCATTAAAAATATAAACGACTATATTCCCTTTAAAACTTCCTAAAACTTGGTTATCACTTGTTATCTGATATTTCTTATTTTCATAAAGTAGAAATGATTTTTGATAATTAATCTGTTCTAACTCATCATTCACATATAGTTGCAAATAATTTTCATATTCTCGAATTCCTGTTACTTCTGGTGCATATTGATTGATTGTGTTCACCAGAAACGTGGTCTTTTTACCATTGATTGTGATTGTATACTCACCATTTTGTTTTGCTGTTACAGAGATTACCTTATCTTTTATATCGAAAGGTATTTCTTGGTTTCCAAATAGTATTTCAATCGTTTGTTCAGATAGATCTTTTTTTAGATTGATTAAAACTGATGCACTATTTCTTGTTGGAAAAGTGGGATAGGTAATACTTTCAACATAGAAACTGCTCTCTGCTTTTTTTAACATTTCTAAATCAGTAACTAGTGATTTAATATTAATTAGTTCTGCACCGCCAGCAATACTGTTATTTTTTGATTGTACTAATAATACAACCATGATAATAACCAAAACTACCATTGTGACACTACCAGCAGAAAAAATATTAATGTGCAGTGCATTCTTCAAGTATGAAAATAAGCTTTTTTTGTTATAATTATTTGCACTAAATTCGAAATCTTGTTTGTCACCCAACTCCTCACTACGTTTCTGTAAAAGAGCTCCTAGTAATGGTAAGAGTATTGTAGAGTATAACTTGGTATTATTCTTTTCTTGATATTCAGTAATTAACTTCTCTAGATTGTTTCTGCCATTACGTAAGTTTGAACGAACCGTTACTATGTTGCAATTTAACATTTCAGCAATCTCCTGAGTTGTAAATTCCTCAAGATAATATAACACGATCACTTCTTTTTGCTTTCTTGGTAGTGCTTCTACAAAACTAACAATCAGTTGTTTGGTTTCTTTCAAGTTATATGCTTCTTCTGGTAAGTTTTCTATTTTTGCCTCTTCGATAGTATCAGCAAAATCTGCAAAATATTCTTCTGATTCTATAAAGGAGATATCTGCCTTCTTATTCAAATGTAGGTGGGAATAACAAATGTTTCTTACCAAAACATACATCCAAGAATTAAAAGTTTCTACGTTGTTAAGCGTATGCAGTTTCTGATAAATACGTATCATTGCTTCTTGTGTAAGATCCTTGGCTAATGTTTCATCATTAACGATACTATAGCACCAATAATTAACTTTATTTACAATGTGCGAGTACAACACCTCAAATTGTTCCATATCATTTTGGACTGTCTTAACAATCTGGGTAAGTTCTCTTTTCCCTTCCATTTTTCCCCCCTCCTTTACCAAAATTCTACCTACCCTACTATTTTGACATTTTTCGACTAGTAAACGTGCAATTTTTATTAAAAAATTATATATATAATTTAACTTATAGATTCTACCTTCATTACTTAGGCTATCAAATATTAACATTAAACAATAAAGACTTCCAGACAATAAATTTTAAAAAAAATAAAAAAAATTACCCTAATTAATACAACAAGCAAATATCAATCACAAAAAAACTAACCTAAGATTTATCTCTTGTGTTAGCAAATTCAAATTACTTTTATTCTGTTTATTAAAAACTACTTATTCTATCTTTAAAATGTAGGTTGAAAGTCTATTCCAATCATATTCACTTGGAATATAGGCCATTCGTATAATATTATCAAATGTAATATTCTCGATATTATTATAGTTGCTGACAACAATTTCGGGATTAATACTTTCTATGATTTCATTACTCAAGGGTTGTTTAAAAGCAAAGATACATTCTACCTCTTTTGAAAATAACATTCTTGCTTTTGCTTCTAGATAGGAAGAGAGTCCTGTCTCTCCAGTAAAGGAAAACAATACTCTTTTTACTTTCGCTGGTTTATGATATGTAAACTGACTAGAAATCATAGCTAGTTTACAACAGACATCTTGATGATATTCTAGAAAGGAAAAACCTCTATTACTATCCAACATATCATACCAAGCTTGATAAATGGGAGTAAGATGTTGTTTTACATGCTGCATTAAATCTTGTGAAACCATCTGAAATGTGGTAGATAATTGACTAATCAAATATAGATTTATAAAAAAGCATTGATGAAGTTTTATAAAGTTTACTATGTTTTTTTGATCAATAGATAATTGATCTGCCACTTGCTTAATGACACTATCTATGATCGTTTGATAAGATTTTAAGATAGGTCCACTTCTACACATCGATAGATTTGATTTTTCAAGTGTATAAACAACCGCTTCCAATTCTCCAATGTAAGACCAAACGATATCATCTTCGCGTAGTTCTTCTTTCGTCATGACCTTTTTATAAGCAATTTTGTACTCTTGATACATACTTATTTTTTTAATATTGTCCACAAAAAATGGATCTAACTTGATATGATGATTTGCTTCCATTCGTTCTTGCGTAATCAAAAGCCACTGTATCACTTGAAAATAACTACTGTTCAGCATTTTACACTTTCTAGCTAGCATTTCTTGACGTATAGCATCAAATACTTGATAGTAATCTTGTCGTTGTTCTGTTTCTTTCGAGATAAATAAATCACGAAATTCACTAAAATATGCCCTGTAGAAGCAGCGAATGTTTACCTCTTCTCCGCGCATTGTTGTCGTGTATGAAGATAATCGGCAATGATATCGTTCTAGAATAGGATTCATATGTTGTATCCTATTTTTTAACGTTGATGTAGAGCTAAGCAACTTTTCTGATAGTTCTTCTAAACTAATTTCTGGCTGATTAAAAGAATAACGTAAGATTTGATAAGAAAGGGTATTTTGTGCTATATCAAAAATACAGTTTTGGATTTCTGTACTCGTTGCTTCTAGCGATATAAATTCTTTTGTCGTTTTTATGATAATAGAAGCAGGTATTCTTTCTTGTATTTTTTCCAGATCATTTTTGAGCGTTGCCATCGTTACTGCTACAATTTCCCTTACTTCCTCAAACGAGATCGTTTCTTTTTGCTTTTCAAGAATTTCAAGTATTTTAATAAATCGTTTTATTTGTTTGTCTGCGATTAGTTCGTAGAATAAGCTATTCATTTTCTCACCTAAAATCTGCTTTTTATTTATATAAAGGTAGTGATTATCGATATTAATTTTCTACTTATAAGTATAACCATTTGTTAATAAAGTAATCTCTTTGTTCCAGTATTTTAAAAATAGATAAGTTTTTACAACCTTATCTATTGTAACTATAGAATCTATTCTACTTCCGTTTACTATCACTAAAATTAATTAACTCAATTTTGTTTTCCTTAACCCAATTCTTTACTCTTTCATCACAAAGAATTTCCATCTCTTTCATTCTTTGAAGATTGTAAGAACTCTTATGATACATATCATTATCTAAATATCCAGGATGTGCCATACACTCAACCATTTCATAACCTAATAAATTAGCTGAATCCTCTAAGAAGAATTCAATTGTCGCATTATCATCATAGAAATCTCTCACAAAATCTACTTTTTGATAGTCATAGCCTTCACCAAACATAGCATCGCCATTTCTGATAGGTAAATCATACTTTTTAGCTAACTCAAAAAAGATAGCTGGTGCTTCTTCAACCAAGCATTGACTATGATGATGATCAATATGCGTTGGAAGTTTTCCAGTTAATTCAATAAAGCGATCCATTTGAGCTTGGTATTCTGCTTTAATTTCCTCAAGGTCAATCTCAAAACTTTTTTTATAGTATTCACTTTGCTTACGAAAATCACCATTTTGATCAACAATTGTTTGATGTGTTTTCAATATTGGCTTTCCCATTGTTAATGTTAAATGCAATCCAACACCTAATTTAGGATACTTAGGCATAAGCCCTGCTGCAAAAGTAGCATGCTCCATATTTGTCATCATCGTCGTAGATCTTAAAATTCCATCTTTATACGCTTTAATAATTCCAAGTGTATTTGCCTCACTTAATCCAAAATCATCTCCATTAATAATTAGTTTCATACTATTCCTTCCTCTCTTTATATACTTTATTCTAATTATATAAATCATAGCACCAAACCTCATATAAGAAAAGTGAATTTCATTTTATAAAAATAATCATAAATTAAAATAATAATCAATTACATTTATTTAACAAACCCCTCAAAATATGATACACTTATTCAAGAATTGGAGTGATAAAAATGAGTGCTATCTCTTATGAATTATTGCACACTTGCAAACAAAGCGGTGCTAGATATGGAATTCTACATACTCCCCATGGAGATGTAGAAACGCCTATTTTTATGCCTGTAGGAACAGCAGCAACCGTTAAAGGCTTAAGTCCTGAAGAATTAAAAGATATGGGTTCTGGTATTATCTTATCAAATACCTATCATTTATGGTTACGTCCTGGTGAAGATGTTGTAGAGAATGCTGGAGGATTACATAAATTTATGAATTATGAGCGTCCTATTTTGACGGACAGTGGTGGTTTTCAAGTATTTTCTTTAGGAAAAACAAGAAAAATTGAAGAAGAAGGAGTTTACTTTAAAAGTATTATTGATGGAAAACAAATGTTTCTTTCTCCAGAAAAAGCAGTTGAGATTCAAAATAAATTGGGTGCAGATATGATTATGTCACTTGATGAATGTGCTCCATATCCTTGTACTTACGATTACATGAAAAAAAGTGTAGAACGTACACTACGTTGGGCAAAACGGGGAAAAGAATTTCATCAGAATACTAAAAAACAAGCCTTATTTGGTATTGTCCAAGGTGGAGAATTCCAAGAATTAAGAGAACAATGTGCAAAGGCACTTGTAGAAATGGATTTCCCTGGTTACTCGATTGGAGGAACTAGTGTTGGAGAACCAAAAAAAGTTATGTATCAAATGATTAATGATGCAGTAGCCTATCTTCCAACAAATAAACCTCGCTATTTAATGGGTGTTGGTAATCCAATTGATTTGATTGAAGGTGCGATACGAGGAATTGATATGTTTGATTGTGTTTTACCAACAAGAGTAGCAAGGCATGGTGCAACCATGACTACACATGGTCGAATTAATATTAATAAAGAAATGTTTAAGTATGACACTACTCCATTAGATTCAAATTGTGATTGTTATACATGTAAAAACTATACAAAATCCTACTTACGTCATTTACATAAAGCAGAAGAAATGTTTGGAAAACGATTGTTATCGATCCATAATGTTCATTTCCTTCTAAAATTAACAAAAGATATCCAACAAGCAATTAAAGAGGATCGTCTTTTAGACTTTAAAGAAGAGTTTTTAGATAGCTATGGCAGAGATGTTTATGAAAGGGCGTTTTAACTATGAACCTTAGCGAATTTGATTTTGAATTACCAGAAGAATTAATTGCACAAACCCCCTTAAAAAAAAGAGATGCTTCAAAGTTATTAATCGTTGATCGTTTTTCAAACAGCTATCAAGATCATCATTTCAACGATATTATCAACTATTTAAATAAAGGTGATGTATTAGTTAGAAATAATACAAAAGTCATCCCAGCTCGCTTGTTTGGTACGAAACAAGAAACAAATGGCCATTGCGAAGTACTATTATTAAAAGATCTAGGTAATGATATTTGGGAATGTTTAGTTGGAAATGCAAAAATAATAAAAAAAGATACTCTAGTATCTTTTGGAGATGGTCGTTTAAAAGCAGTCTGTACTAATGTCAAAGAAGAGGGAATTCGTCATTTTAAAATGATCTATCAAGGAATATTTTATGAAATTCTAGATGACTTAGGAACAATGCCTCTTCCTCCTTATATTAAAGAAAAACTAAATCAGCCAGAACGCTATAATACAGTTTACGCTAAAATTGAAGGAAGTGCTGCTGCACCAACCGCTGGTTTGCATTTTACAGAAGAGTTACTTGATGCAATTAAAGAAAAAGGTGTTGTCATTGTTGATGTTACTTTGCATGTTGGTTTAGGAACATTTCGACCTGTCAAAGTTGATAACATCCTAGAACATCATATGCATAGTGAATTTTATATGATGAGCAAAGAGACAGCGGATATCTTAAATCAAGCAAAATTAAATCAGCAAAGAATTATTAGTGTCGGAACGACTTCGACAAGGGTTTTAGAAGCTGTTTACAATACATATGATTGTTTTAAAGAAACAAATCAATCAACAGACATTTTTATTTATCCTGGTTACGAATTTAAAGCCATTGATGCTTTAATTACTAATTTTCATTTACCAAAATCTACTTTATTACTATTAGTTTCTGCTTTTTCTAGTAAAGAATTAATGTTGAATGCCTATCTTCATGCTGTTGAAAATGAATATCGCTTTTTCTCTTTTGGCGATAGCATGTTTATACTATAATTACGACAATGAGTAAAGATAAAAGATATTATCAAAAACAAGTAGAAACGATAGCTGAAGTAGAAAGATTAGATAGAAAACCAAAACTATTATTACATGCCTGTTGTGCTCCTTGCAGTAGCACATGTTTATACATCTTACATAACTATTTTGATGTGACAATCTATTATACGAATAGTAACATTTATCCAAGTAGTGAATATGAACGAAGATTCGATGAATTAAAAAGCTTTTTACCTAAATTTAATTCTGATTTCAATTGTTCTATCAATCTAATTGAAGATCTATATGATAATCAAGCATTTAGTAAAAAAATCTGTCATTTAAAAGATGAACCAGAAGGGGGTAAACGGTGTGAACTTTGTTATGCAATACGGATTAAAAATGCACTAGAGTTTGCTTCAAAACATGGTTTTGAATTTGTCACAACATCTTTAACTTTATCAAGGCAAAAGAATTCGATAAAGATTAATCAAATTGCAAAAGAACTTTCTAAGAATTATCCGACTATTGTTTACTTCTTTTCTGATTTTAAAAAGAATGGTGGAATTGATTTATCGTTAGAGTTAACAAAACAATACGATATGTATCGTCAAGATTACTGTGGATGTATCTATTCCTATCAAAAAAGAAATCTAAGAAAACAAAATACTTCTAAAAAAGAATCGTTAGAAATATAATAGAACTAACGATTTTTTTGTTTTAATTATCTTTCTTTTTGGATATCTGTTTAAAAAGTGTTAAAATAGATAATGCGATCTGCAAAGGAGGTAGAGATGAAGAGAGTTAGAAATTTAATAAACTCTAACAAATATTTTATTACGACTATAGACCTTGTCAAAATTATAAACGCAAATATAGAACCTATCTTATTTCTATTCATATATATAGTATTTAGTTATTTCTTTAGTCAGCTTACCAATTCCAACTATTCATTGACAGCCTTAACAGGTGATTTAACTATATTATTATTATGTTTAATTCCTTATTCTTTGATTAAACAAAAATATAGACATTCCTATATTATTATTATTTCAATCATCATAAGTGGTAGTATTGGATTTTATTATCTTTACTACTTAGCATTTGAAATGTTTTATGGATTGACACTATCATCAACAGTAAATAGAGATACCATCGTTAGTATTTTAAATATTAGGGGTATATTTTTCTATATCCCAGTGGTATTGCTTATTTTAAATAAAAAATATATTCAGAAACAAACTAGTAAATATACTTCGGCATATGTTATTCCTCTATTTATAGTATGCTTTTTCTTAACTGCTATTAACGTGACAGATATTGATGTTGGTCGTTTAAGAAAACTATGGAATAAAGAACATATTGTTGATAAATTTGGTATTCATTTTTATATTGTTAATGATTTGCTATGGAATATTCCTTCAGAAATATCTGCTTTGTATAGAGATACTAATGCTAAAAACTATGTTGAAGATTATTTTAATCAATTCGATATCTCAGTAGAAGCGAATCAATATACTGGTATTTTTGAAGGTAAAAACCTAATTGTGATTCATGCAGAAAGCTTACAATCACTTCCTATCTTCATGAGATTAGAAAATGGAAATGAAGTAACTCCAAATTTGAATAGCATCATCAATCAAAACAGTCTTTATTTTTCTAATTTCTATGCTCAAGATGGTTTAGGAACTAGTAGCGATACAGAATTTACAGTAAATACATCATTACTTCCTACTAATCAAGGAACTCTTGCTTTAAATTATTGGGATAATAACTATAGTGCTTTACCTGAATTACTAGCTAGTCAATATGGTTATAACACTTGTAGTATGCATGGCAATCACGGTAATTATTGGAATCGAAGATTATTCCATGAAAGTCTAGGTTTTGATTATTTCTATTATGAAGCAAAAGATTTTATCATTAATGAGACGATTGGTTTAGGCTTATCCGATAAATCATTCTTTAATCAAGCAATTGATAAATTAATTGCGTATGATAAGCAAGAAGAACCATATATGTCTACCTTAATTACATTAAGTAGTCATTCTCCTTTCAAAAACATGATACCCTATCATGATTTTGATGCAGGAGAATATCAAGGAAAAGCATTTGGTAATTATCTTACATCGATTAACTATCTAGATCAAGCGATTGGTCAATTCTTTGATGATTTAGAAGCAAATGGTTTATTAGATAATACAGTCGTTGTGATTTATGGCGATCATGATGCACAATTACGAAAAAAGTCCTATCATCCATACTATCAAAATAATTCTAAAGATTTGTATTATATTGATGGTATATTTGATGAAACAATCACATATCAATTAAACCGTAAAGTACCATTGATCATTTATTCTAAAGATATTCAAGCAAACGAAATTACTGATGTTTGTGGAATGTATGATCTTCTTCCAACATTGGCAAATATGTTTAATCTAAAAACTTCCTATACCTTAGGAAGAGATGTGTTTAGTGATCGTGAGCCTTTTGTTGTATTAGCAAATGGTTCTTGGATAACAAATGAAACCTATTATTATAAAAATGATGATATTGTTTACTATTTAAAAGAAACGTTTTATAGTGATGAATTAATTGAATACTATAAAAATAAAGCAAAACAAATCTTAGCTATTAATAATAAAATTATTGAAAATGATTTAATTGAGGATCCATAGTAGTAAATTCAACATTTATTATTACTGCTATAAATAAAAACAAATGATCTTGCTTATCTTCACTCTTCTAAAAAACCTTTCCTACCTTCCTTACATGGGAAGGTATTTTTTACTTCACTATGATAAAAACATAACAATTATCAACGTAATAATCCCAGAAATACCAATCGCCACACCACTCATTGCTGCTTGAATTTCACCTAACTCAACCGCTTTTGTTGTTCCTAAAACATGGGAAGATGTACCAATCGCTATTCCCTGAGCGATTTCACTATCTATCTTAAATAACTTAATTAATAATGGAGAAAACATCGCACCTAACATCCCTGTTATCAAAACACATAAAATACTAATAGCAACTACCCCACCTAATTGTTGACTAATTTCAACAGCAATTGCCGTTGTAACAGATCTAGGAAGAATTGCCATAGTTATACTTTCTTCCAAATGAAACAATTGACAAAGTAAATAACTGCTCACCAACGAAGTCAAAGCTCCAGTCGTACACCCAACCACAACTGGAACAAAATAAGTCGTAAGTATCTTTCTCTTTCGATAGATCGATAATGCTAATAACATCGTCGCAATAGGAATAAATAAAGAAATAATCTCTCCACCACTATTGAACTGTTCTAACGTCATCTCACTACATAAAAGAAACAAAATACATAAAAACGTAGCAATAATACAAGGATTTAATAATGGTGATTTACTCTTATTTTGCAAATATACAGCAAACGCATAAGTAAAAATACATAAAACAATACTGCTCAAAGGAGACTGATATAATTGTTGCCACATATTATTTTTCCTCCTTAGAATGCTTTATTAGTTTCAACGTTAGTTGAATACTATAACTTGAAACAAAAAAAACACAAATAAATGAAATACTACATATAATAAAAATTTGAACAATTACATTTTTTAAAACAGCAAAATATTCAATTAACAATACCCCTGAAGGAATAAAAAAGAAAGCCATATTGCTCATAATATAATCAGCAATTAATTCAATATCTTTTTCCTTTATTAATTTACTGATTAATAATACAAATAATACAAGCATCGCTATGACACTACCTGGAAATTTAAAGGGTAAATAATAAGCAACTGCCTGACCAAATAAACAAATAGAAAAAATAATTCCAAATTGATATAATATTTTCATATATACTCCCCCTATAAAGTAAAGACAAGCAGCAGCTTGTCTTATCTATTATCTATCTTGAAATGCATCAATGTTTCTATCTTTTACTACAACATCATGAGACCCACCTTCAACAATACTTGTTGAAGAAACAACAGTTAATCTTGCATTCTCTTGGAATTCAGAAATAGAAATTACTCCACAGTTACACATTGTTGATTTTATCTTATTCAATGTTACCTCTACATTATCTTTCAAACTACCAGCATACGGTACATAAGAATCAACACCCTCTTCAAATGAGAGCTTTCCAGCTCCACCTAAATCATATCGTTGCCAATTTCTAGCACGTGTGCTTCCTTCTCCCCAATACTCTTTCATATAAGATCCATTAACCGTTACTAATTTTGTTGGACTCTCATCAAATCTCGCAAAATATCTTCCTAACATAACAAAATCTGCTCCCATAGCTAATGCTAATGTTATATGATAATCATAAACAATACCACCATCTGAGCAAATAGGAATATAAATTCCAGTTTCCTCAAAGTATTCATTTCTTGCTTTCGCTACTTCAATAACAGAGGTTGCTTGACCTCTACCTATTCCTTTAGCTTCACGAGTAATGCAAATTGAACCTCCACCAATTCCTACTTTAATAAAATCTGCTCCTGCATCTGCCAAGAATCGAAATCCTTCACGATCAACAACATTACCAGCACCAATTTTAACAGAGTCTCCATATTTTTCTCTTACAAATTCTAATGTTCTTTTTTGCCATTCAGTGAATCCTTCCGATGAATCAATACACAATACATCAGCTCCCGCTTCTACTAAAGCAGGAATTCTTTCAGCATAATCTCTTGTATTAATTCCAGCACCTACAATATAACGTTTATTTTTATCTAAAAGTTCATTTTCATGTTCTTTATGAGCATCATAGTCTTTTCTAAACACTAAGTATTTTAAAGATTGATTATCATCCACAATTGGTAATGTATTTAATTTATGATCCCAAATTAAATCATTTGCAGTCGAAAGTGTAATCCCTTCTTTTGCATAGACTAATTCTTCAAAAGGTGTCATAAATTCTGATACTTTAGTATCTAATGGTGTTCTAGATAAGCGATAGTCCCTGCTTGTTACTAATCCAACTAATTTACCATTTGCACTTCCATCGACAGTAACAGGTATTGTTGAATGTCCTTTTCTATCTAATAACTCTAGCACATCTTTTAACGTTGCTTCAGGAGTGATATTGGAATCACTAACAACAAACCCAGCTTTATAATTTTTTACTCTAGCTACCATAGCGGCTTCACTTTCAATCGATTGTGAGCCATATATGAAAGCAACTCCACCTTCTTTTGCCAACGCAATTGCCATTTTATCATCTGATACAGATTGCATAATTGCCGATACCATTGGAATGTTCATTATGATTTTTGATTGTTCACCCTTTTTAAATCGTACAAGTGGAGTTTTCAAACTAACACTCGCTGGTACTGCATTTGAACCTGAATAGCCAGGTACTAATAAATATTCTCCAAATGTGCGTGAATCTTCTTTAAAATAATAAGCCATTGATACTTTTCTCCTTTTCTCTTCTCTATTTTTAATTTTAATAATTATAAGAATATACGAATAAAATGTCAATAGTTTTTAAAAGCGGAAAAGCTTTTCGTTACGATAATGCTTTTCGATAAATTCTAAGCTTTTTTATGTAAAACTATCTATTATTCCTATATTTGTTACAATCTCTTTTTCAATTTCATTAGCCCAACCCTCTGGTAACTTTTCTCTATTCAAAAGAGCTAGCATTGTTTGAATATCGTTTAGCTTTGAAAGACACCACCAATTATCTGGCAATTGTCTTTCATAAACGCTCTTGTAACCCTTTATGAAAGAATCACGGAGTAGTAATTTATCAAATTGATTACTTGTTCTGAAAAATTTACCTATATCATAATATCTCGGAGCAGAAAAACAATATTCAAAATCAATAAACCAAGCTGTTTCACTTTTATCTATGATAATATTTGAAAAATTGAAGTCTCCGTGTGTTAATACATATTCATCATCAATTTGTGTAAATAATTCCTTTTTAGCATTCATAATTGAATCTAATTTGATTTTTACTTCAGCACTCAAGGTTCTACCTGCTAAATTAGCTAAGTAATATTCAAATAGTTGATAGGTAGAACCAAGTGGACTTAAAACAGATGATAAATCAGAATTTAAGATAGCCATCGCTCCATAGTTACGGTTATGTAATAAAGCTAAAGATTTACCAATAGAAATAAAAATTTCCTGATTTATATTAGTATTTTTTGTCATATATTCTTGAAGCGTTATCCCATCAATAAACTTCATAATGACATAAGTATTCGAAATCATTTTTTTGCTATTATCAACAATATATATCTCTGGGACATTTATCAATCCTCTTGCATAAGAATATGCTGCCATCTCAATATCGCTATGATCATTATCGTTTGGATAAACTCTAAGTAAGTAGCTAACACTGTTATTCATGACAACTTTATAATTACTCGTGCTTCCTCCAGTTGTTATCCTAAAAAATTGAACAATATCATTTTCAAGAGTAAGCGACGAAAATAATACTTTAGCTGTCACTACGTCAATCGTATTAACTTCAAATAGTCTTGCTGTTTTATTGATAGATATTATGATCATCTCCTTAATTATAGTCATTCTCTTTTATATTCAATACTTGCTATTGTCAACTCATAAAAGATTAAATTAACTATACCAACAAACATCACTCTTGTCTACAAAATTCCATCACAATAGAGTATAGATAGAAATAGAAAAGATTCTCACAAATAAATGCGAGAACCTCTCGTTTTTTATATCTACTCTACATCTCCAATATTCTTTTAACACTTTTATTATTTTCAATTGCTTTAAAAATAATAACACCTAATAATATAGCAATTGCTTCTCCAATAGCTACGTATAACATATTAATCAGCAATGGCAATTGATATGCATACCACAACTCTGTTCCTATCACTATCCCAGTAATAAATCCAGCATAGACAATTGACATCCATATGTTTTTAGATTTATTTAAAGCTAAACAAACCAATAATGTACTTATTGTCCCAAAAACAATATCAATCATTCCTAATGGTGAAGCTAAATTTGCTAAAAAACAGCCAACCACTAATCCTGGTATAAACTTTGGATTATAAAAAGCTAATAAAACCATGACTTCTGATAAACGACATTGAATTTCTAAATAGCTAATTGGTGACAATACAAGCGTTAAAACAGCATAAAGACCAGCAATCATTGCATTCATAGCAATCCACTTCACTTTATTATCTATTCTATTCATTCTATCTCCTTTCTGTTTTAAGCTAATGTCACCTCGCTAAAACAAAAATATTATACGCTGATTAATTAAAAAATACAACATTCTCTTCTATTTTTATAGATAAAAAGACCTAAAAAGGTCTTATACGTTTCTATTTTATTAAAACACTATTAGTCAACTGTTTCATAGATGATTGTGGTATATGCACCTAAAGGATTAAAAGATTGCGACAAACGTAGTACTTTTTTATCACTAATAAAATCTTTTATTTCACTTTCAAGTTTCCTACTATAATGGCTAAAGTTGTAATCTTCATGCTTAATAACTTTAATTCGCGTCATCTTCTTACCTCCTTTTTTTTCTAATTTAAATATTTTAATTCAAAAATAGTTTGCATAGAATTTAAGTTTTTATACAAACTATTTTTAGTTAAATTATTTATTTTTTTTAAATGCTACGCAAACTGGTTGAGGTATTTCAAGAGAAATATTGGTTCCTTCTAATAAATTTTGATTTGCATCAAAGTTCATTACTTCTAACTTATTATCTGATTGGGAAGTAATTACCAAATATTTATCATTTATGATGTTAAAATCTCTAGGATTTTTACCACAATGTACCATATACAATAAATATAATTTCCCACTTTCTTGATTGACACAATACATCGCAATACTATCGTGTCCTCGATTTGATACAAACAAATGTCCGCCTTGTTCACTTAGTCGAATAGCAGCAGCACTACTTTCTCCTTTAAAATGATGTGGTAAAGTAGAAATTACTTGTAACATTGTAAAATGTGCTTCTTTATAAGCATACACAATAATCGTATTACTAATTTCATTTAATAAATAGGCGAAGCGACCATCATTAGAAAAAATCATATGTCTAGGCCCCGAGCCAGCAATTACTTGATGTTTTCTACGAACTTTGAGTTCTCCTTTTACATAATGATATAAAACAATGGCATCACTTCCTAAATCAACAGCATATACATATTTTTGATCTGGTGTAAAACCAACAAAATGTGCATGTGGTGTTAACTGACGATTGAAAGAATCAGGTCCATTACCAACATGATGAACAACACTAATTTTTTTTATGATTCTTTTATTTTCTAGAAAATAAGCTGCTGTTGTCCCTATATGATAGTTAGCAGCAAATAAATAATGATTGTCTTTACTCACACATAAATGTGTATATGAACGACCACTACTAGCATAATTATTATTTAGTTCTAGCATATTATCTTTGATTGAATAACTAGCCACTCCACCACTAGTATTTAATTTCGTTGCATTTTTTAAAGCTACATATAAAGTATTTTCTTTTATAATGATATAGGAAGGAAAATCAATAGTAGGAATATGATTCATTAAACTCAAAGCTCCTGTTTCTTCATCTAAAGAAACTTGATAAATTCCTTTTTTCTCTTCCTCTCCATAACTTGCAATATATAGTATTATCATAGAAATATCCCACCTTTATATTATTCTATCATATTCAAAAGTACTTTAGCACATTTTTCAGTAATAGAATATCAAAAAGATTTATCTATACTCTTTGATAGATGCTTCCATCTTTAGTCCGTTCAAAAAAACCATACTCAATTAAATATCTTCGTAATGTAACATAGTCATCGAAGATATCCTTTAATACTATATTAACTTCCATTTCACTATACACATTATCAAATGTAAATAATTCGGAAATTTTATTTAAGATAACAATTTTATATTTTTCCTTTTTTGGAAATATTTTTAATTTTAATGGTTCTAATGATATAAAACAATCCTTGTAAACTTTTTGCTCATCCTGTTTAGTAATTTGATAACGATCATCAACTTGCTTAGCAAATCTGTGCAAATCAATAAAATCATCGACTTGATTTTGCTCTTTTACTAATTCATACATAGCTAAAAACATTCTCGCTTGATTTGCTTTTTCTTTTAACACAAAACGTTGATGACGAATTGTTGATTCACTAACACCTAAATTATCAGCAATTTGACGATCCTTTAAACCCTGATAAAGTAATTCAATAATTTCTCTTTGTTTATCTGTCAAACCATGATAATTTTTCCCAAGTTTTGCTAAGGCAGTAAAACTACTTTGATGTTCGTTTTCTAGATGTTTTTCCATCATTTTACTTGCAATATAAAAATGCCCTTCTAAAGGATATACTTCTCCTACTCTTGTCAAATAATTACAGTGCAAGCAATACAAAATGTTATTTTCTTTATAATAACCCTGCTTTAATTCTAAAAATGTTGCGTTTTTAATATTCATATTTATCACCCCATCGATTACTTTATAAACATTATAGCTCATTTATACTATATTTTCAACAACATTTTTAATATATGTTTATAAATATATAAACAATGTTAATAGAATAAAAGGGCGACTTGCATCATAATGAAGTTCAGAATAATAATGTAGGAAGATATCCTCTAATGGTGGTTCTTCAATACTGTCACTTCCCAATAAATAAGAAAAAAAGGCTGTCACAGTCCTGTTTCAGTATCTGTGAGGGCCTCTTGTTTATATATATCAATATCAAAATAGAAATACACACCATTTTCTTTATTATAGCACCCATATGTTTGTTGATGAGACTCTTGGATCCCTTTAACAATTGATAAACCGATTCCATGTCCACCAAAACTCCTTGTTCTAGCTTTGTCAACTTTATAGAAATTTGTCCATACTTGTTCAATGGATTCTTCAGGGATTTGATTTCCAGTATTAAATATTCCAATACGATAATTATTTTTGATCTCTTCTATTGATATTTGAATAATTCTTTCATTATCTACATGATCGATAGCATTTGTTAAATAATTCGTAACCACTTGTTCAAAGCGTAATTCATCAAAATAACCATAATAGTCAGTACTAGGCTCAAAAATGATCGTTACATCCTTTTCATACAATATTTGCTTATATTTACTTACGATATAATTAATACTAGCAACTATATCTATTTTCTTTTTTACCAATTGATAAGCATCTGCTTCAATTTGAGATAAATCCAACAAATCTGCTACCAATTTATTCATCTTAATTGCTTCATCACTAATGACACCACAATAAAAATTAATATCTTCTTTACTTTCTGCTATATTAGAAATAAGTCCTTCTGAATAACCTAAAATGACAGAAATAGGTGTTCTTAATTCATGCGATACATTAGCGACAAACGTTTTTCGCATCTCATCAATTTTTCGTTCCTTTTCAATATCCTTTTGTAATTGTGCATTCTTTTCTTTTAATTCAATAAATGCTTGATTTAAGTTAGAGGATAAATAATTAATGTTTCTAGCTAAATCTCCTACTTCATCTTTTGATGAGGTATCACATGCACTACTAAAATCAAAATTCGCAATTTTCTTTGTTATTTGACTTATATTTGTGATTGGCTTTGTAATAATCTTAGCCACAAAGAAAGCAAAAAGTAAAGCCATAAATATTAAAATCGCTCCAACCATTATAACGAACTGATTAGAAATCGATACATTTTCACTTATTGATGTAATAGGAATTCGTATCGAAACATAGTAGGATTGACTATATAATGCTTGATATGATAGATATTCAGCTTTAAGCACTTCATTATAATCAATGTAAAAAGTCCATTCTTTTCTAGAAAAAGTACTTATATTAGTAAACTGATCATAGTTTATATTAATGATATAGAACCCATTATCTATCGTCCCATCTTCAAACGTAATACTATAGACTGGATAAATTGGTTTTCCATTCATATCCTTAATTTCTATCGTTGCACCAGTTTTATTAGCTAATGCAGTTAAATCTGCACTAATATCACTAATATTCCCATCTATAAAGTTTTCACTAATATACAAAAGACATTCAATCATACTATCCGCTTTTTTAGTTCGATAAAATGTTTCGAAAAAGTAATTATTCGCCATAAATAGTCCGACAATTAATATAGCAACCAAGCTCACCATTGATATAAATAATTTGAAAAAAATTGTTCCAGGAATTTTCTTAACTTTAGTCATTATATTCTTCAAATCAGTTGTTTTCTTCATTGTTTCTCCCAATCATTTCTTCAAAACGATATCCATATCCCCTAACTGTTTGAATATGTTTACTTACATCTTTCAATTTGATTCGCAAACGATTAATGTGTGTATCCACAGTTCGTAAATCTCCAAAATAATCATATCCCCAAATACCATCTAGTAATTGTTCTCGACTAATTGCTTGATTCTTATTCTCAATAAAATACAATAGTAATTCATATTCCTTTGGACTTAAATCAATTGGAGAATCATCAATTAAAACAATTCTACCTTTGGCATCAATTTTGAGTCTTCCAAAATCCAAATCTTGGTCTATACCATACGATCTTTTTAATAATGCACTAACCCTTGCCACTAAGACACTGGGTTTAAATGGCTTGGTAATATAGTCATCTGCACCAACTTCAAAACCCAATAATTCATCAAACTCTTCTGCTCTAGCAGTCAGCATAATCACAGGTACCTGACTAGTTTTTCTAATATTTCTACAGATTGTCCAACCATCAAAATCAGGCAACATAATATCTAAAATTACTAAATTAATTTCTGGATGATCTTCAAACACTGTTAATGCTTCTTTTCCTCTTTCTGCTTCTAAAACAGTATAATTTTCTTTTTTTAAGAAATCTTTAACAAGTTTTCGAATTAGTGGTTCATCATCAACAACTAAAATTGTTTTTACTGTTTCCATTGCTCTCTCCCCTTTTTAATTATAACATAAGATGACGTAGGAATGCCTAATTTCTTTTTTTTTGCACTTCTCTTTTTCTTTTATTCTTTCACAATTATCTCTAAAAATTCCCAACAGAATAAAAAATTTCGTTGTTCGTTTTTATTTATCTAAAAATTAATCAACATTACATATATTGCTTGACAGGAAAATACACCTTACGTATGTACATAAGGTGTTCCTCTATTCAAAAGAAGGAGATATATAATCATTAGAAGAAGGAATACTTTATCTAAATTAATGAGGTTTAGTTTTTTTGCGATCTTTTTCTAGGTAATTTAGGGACTTGTCACTAATTTAATATGCAATTTTTGAGGAAATAATAAATGAAAAACTTATTATTATAATTGCAGTAAAGTATTATATGATTGTAACCTTCTTCTAAATTATATATGTTTGTGATCATTCCTGTATCACACTTATAATAATACAGCCTATTTGTTACAAAAGTGTTACAAAACAATATATTTATTATAACTTATTTTTGATTTTTTAAAAATTTTGAATTGTAGGAGATAAGTGCCGGGCGATATCAAATATGCAACCCACTCCATATCTCTAACTACTTTATAGCAGAGAAAAAATATGATATAATTATAGCTACTTGATCAGATGAAATTGACGAATAATGAAAAGATAGTTGTCACGCTTTGGATATGGAAATTCGAAGCGAGGGAATATTTGAGCTATGTGATACAATAAATCAGCCTATATTTATTCAGCGTAACGAAAAAAAACAACCTGGTGCTTATGTTCCACAAATATTACAAGCAGCAACACTTTGATGACATCTGGTCTATCCCTGCTGAGATATGGCAGTTTATATCTGTTGTCGAAGAATCTCAAAGTGCGGAATGGATTGATTGAATGAGCAAAAGCCAAGGCCGACTGGTATGCCCAACAGTCGCTAAAAAGATATGTGACATATCGTATTGAATGGCGGATATTATGGAGATTGCTCTAATGAATAGGAATATGAAGCCGAGAATGCCTAATATGAGAGCCTTGCACCTGACGAGTGATTAGGAAGAAGAACTTGATAAGGATTCAACTTGTGCAAAATTTGCACAAGTTCAAACTGAGGGCAATCGCCAAGTCACACGTGACGTGGAGTTTTATAATCTCGATGCGATTATTGCCGTCGGATATCGTGTGTGTATTTATCCTCTTTGCTAAAATCAGTAAAGTTTTTTTTTACACTGCCTTTGTCATATCAATAACTTCATAATCAATATGATGTAATAATAAACTTTCAATTAAAGCATTTGCAGTATCTAAGCTAGTAAAACATTCAACACCATGTTCTACTGCAAATCGACGAATTAATGATCCATCAGAATCTGCCTTATTTCTAGTAGGTCGATTAATAATTAAATCAATTTTACCATTTGAAATTAACTGAATAATATTATTATCCGATTCCTTAATCTTATCAACTAAAATAGCTTTCACATCTCTCTTTTTCAAAAAATGATACGTTCCTTTTGTTGCATAGATAGTATAACCATACTCCACATACTTCTTAATGATTTCATATCCTTCTTCTTTATCATCATCACATAATGTTGCGACCATTGCCATTGTATTTGGAAGTCGCATTCCTGTTGCTAAGAAAGCTTTATAGACTGCTTTTTCAAACGTATAATCAACACCTAATACCTCACCAGTTGATTTCATTTCAGGTCCTAACACAATATCCGCACCCTTTATTTTATCAAATGAAAATACAGGCATTTTAATAGCAATTAATTCTTTTTCTTTTAACATACCATAGTCATATCCTAAAGACGGAATTGTTGCTCCCATCATACAACGTGTTGCAATATCAACCATTCCCACTCCAGTAACTTTTGATAGATAAGGAATGGTACGGCTACTTCTTGGGTTTACTTCAATTACATAAACCTTATCATTATATACAATAAACTGGATATTAATTAAACCAAGAATATCTAACGCTTTCGCTAATTTCTTTGTATTCTCAATAATGATTTCTTTAATTTCAAGACTAATTTTTTGTGGTGGATAAACGGATATACTATCGCCAGAGTGAACTCCCGCTCTTTCGACATGTTCCATAATTCCAGGAATTAAAACATCATAACCATCACATATTGCATCTACTTCGACTTCTTTACCCATTAAATATTGATCAATTAAAATTGGTCTTTCTTTATGTTCTACAGCAATTTCATTCATAAACTGAATAACATCGCTATCGTCATGAGCAATACGCATTCCTGCTCCTCCTAGAACATATGAAGGACGAATTAAGATTGGATAGCCTAAATTACTTGCTGCTTGTAATGCTTCTTCCGTTGTAAATACAGTCGTTCCTTTTGGACGATCAATATTATTTTCTTCCAAAATTGCATCAAACAGTTTTCTATCTTCTGCCTTATCTATTGAACTTGCAGGTGTACCTAAAATAGTAACTCCCATATCGACTAAATCTTGTACTAACTTAATTGCTGTTTGACCACCAAACTGTACAATGACACCATCTGGTTTTTCTATTTCCAAAATACTACGTACATCTTCTTTTGTTAAGGGTTCAAAATATAGTTTATCTGCAATATCAAAATCAGTACTTACTGTTTCAGGATTATTATTAATAACGATTGTAACATATCCTTGTGCATTTAGTGAAAAGACACTATGAACACAACAATAATCAAATTCAATTCCTTGACCAATTCGAATTGGTCCACTTCCTAGAACAACAATTTTTTTCTTTTTTTCAGTTGATGTATCTACCTCATTAAAAGAGTGATAACTAGAATAGAAATAAGGTGTCGTTGCTTCAAATTCAGCAGCACAAGTATCTACCATCCGATATCCAGGTACAATGTTGTATTCTTTTCTTAGATCATAAATTTCTTCTTCCGTTTTACCAGTTAGTATAGCAATAACTTTATCTGGAAAGCCTACATATTTTGCTTGATCTAAAAGTTCTTTCGTTACATCCTTTGTTCTTAATTCTTCTTCAATCTCAACTAAGATTTTAATTCGATCAATAAACCAATCATCAATTTTAGTTATTTCTCTTATATCCTTAATAGAAATGTTTCTACGTAGTGCTTCTGCAATCACAAATAGACGTAAATCATTCACATCTTTCAACGTATGTACGATTTCCTCATCACTTAGTTTCTCTAGAGCATCTAAATGTAAGTAATAGATATTTTGTTCTAAGCTTCGTAATGCTTTCATTAAAGCTGCTTCAAAGTTATTGGCAATACTCATTACTTCGCCAGTTGCTTTCATTTGTGTTCCCAATTCATGATTCGCATCAATAAATTTATCAAATGGCCATTTTGGTATTTTACATACTACATAATCTAAGGTTGGTTCAAAGCTTGCGTAGGTTATACCAGTAATATCATTCTTAATTTCGTCTAAGGTATATCCTAACGCTATTTTAGCTGTTAATTTAGCAATCGGATATCCTGTTGCTTTACTAGCTAAAGCACTACTTCTAGAAACACGAGGATTTACTTCAATGACTGCATATTCAAAGCTAGTTGGAAATAATGCAAACTGAACATTGCAGCCTCCTTCTATTTTTAATTCCTCAATAATTGCTAAAGCAGCACTACGCAACATTTGACATTCTTTATCAGCTAATGTTTGACTTGGTGCGACAACGATACTATCGCCAGTATGAACACCTACAGGATCGACATTTTCCATATTACATACAGTAATGCAGTTTCCTTTACTATCACGCATTACTTCATATTCAATCTCTTTCCATCCAGAAATACATTTTTCAATTAATACTTGCCCAACTCTGCTCAACCTAAGTCCATTCTTTGCTATCTCTTTTAATTGTTCTTGATCATAAGCAATACCACCACCAGTACCTCCTAAGGTATAGGCTGGTCTAACTACGACTGGATACTCAATTTCTTCTGCAAAATGTAAAGCAGCTTGTAAATCTGTGACTACTTTTGAAGCAATGCAAGGTTGACCTATTTTCTCTAATACATCTTTAAATTCTTGACGATCTTCTGCTTTCTTAATAGTATCTATTGATGTACCAATTGTTTTGACATTGTATTTTTCTAGAAATCCACTTTCAGCTAATCGCATCGCCATATTTAAACCATTTTGTCCACCTAATGTTGGTAAAATACTATCTGGCTTTTCTTTTATGATTATTTTTTCTAATGTTTCAATCGTAATAGGTTCAATATAAACAGCATCTGCTACTGCTCGATCTGTCATAATTGTTGCTGGATTTGAATTGACTAAAACAACTTCGACACCCTCATCTTTTAATGCTAAACAAGCTTGTGTTCCAGCATAATCAAATTCGGCTGCTTGTCCTATAATAATTGGTCCTGATCCTATGACTAATACTTTTTTAATATCATTTCTTTTAGGCATTTTTATTCCCCCTAACAATTCTAATAAAGCTTTCAAACAAATAAGAAGTATCTTGAGGTCCAGAACATGCTTCTGGATGGAATTGAACTGAGAAAATATTTTTATTCTTATAAGTAATTCCCTCTACACTTAAATCATTAACATTTTCAAAACTGATCTCGGCTTTTGAAGGATCAATTGAAGATTTTAATATTTCATATCCATGATTTTGTGTAGAAATATAGATTCTTCCTGTAGATAAATCTCTTACAGGATGATTCGCTCCACGATGTCCATATTTCATTTTTACAGTATCAAAACCATTAGCAAGAGCTAATAATTGATGTCCTAAGCAAATACCAAAGATTGGGATATCGTGTTCAATTAATATTTTTATCTCTTCAATAATATCTTTACAATCTTTTGGATCCCCTGGACCATTCGACAACACTACTCCATCATAACCACCATTGATAATATCTAATGCTTTTGTTGAGGCAGGAAGGACTTTTACTTTGCATCCTTTTTCCACTAAAGAATGTATGATATTTCGTTTCGCTCCAAAATCATATAAAGCAATTCTAATTTGATTCCCTATTCCTAATTGATAAGGTCTTTTTATTGAGACCATTTCAACAACATTACTAGCAGAATAGTTTGCAATCTTTTCTAGGGCTTCTTGCATATCTTCATAGTGATGCGTTGTGATCATTGCTTTCATTGTTCCTTGCTCTCTAATCATTTTTGTTAAATAGCGTGTATCAATTCCTTGAATTCCTGGAATATTGTGTTCAAATAAATAGTCATCTAATTCTTGATTGCTTCTAAAATTACTACCTTTTCTAGCTAAGCTATGAACAATAAAACCATCAACATATGGTGTATTTGATTCTAAGTCATCAAATGCAACTCCATAATTGCCGATTAATGGATATGTCATAATGACTGCTTGGCCAGCATAAGAACGATCACTTAATACTTCAACGTAACCACTCATACTAGTATTAAAGACTAATTCACTAACAATTTCTTTATTAGCTCCAATACTTTCTCCAACAAAAATTTGTTTGTTTTCTAAAATTAAATAAGCTTTCATAGATACCTCCTATTAATTATAAAAAAAGACATATCCAATAAATGATATGTCATACTGATAAAATAGAAATAAGGAAATAAAAAACAAAGATACTATCGCTTTTTTCTTTCTTTTTAATTATGTCAGAAATCATATTTGCCATACTACCCCTTCTTTCCTAGAAGAAAGTATACATTCTTTTATCAATGAAATCAAGTCTTTTTTTATTAATTATAACCAATTATAAAATCAAATTAGAAATATGAATGCTAGAAAAAAGAGTTACCCTAATAATTCAAAGCATTATTGATGCAATAAATACTATACTACTCATTACTTATCTTCGTAATAACAATTTATAATGTGTTCCCCAAGTGACATTAATACCAAAATCTTTCTTAATTCTTTGATAGACGTATTCTAAACAATAACTTTCTTGATAAACAGATGCAAATTCAAAATTACTTGAAAATAAAGCTTTACTATCTTCTAACGTTACATGTAGATAATGCTCTTTTATTTCATTTTCCCAATTTTCTTGAAATGGGTATTTCAATAAAAACTCTGTGATAACTCCTATATTATTGTTTTCTCTACCCAAATAGTACTTATGCAAAACATCATCAAAATAATTTTGATAACCCTTATCTTTAATTGCTTGATAATAGTCAATAGAGCTTCTTGCTTCTCTAATTGCTTTATTTTCCATTCCCATATCTCTAATTGAAATCATATAAAAGCTTTCAGCAATTTCTTGACAGAAGTTTTTAAAAGTATTCCATGATACTTCAGAAACCAATTCATGTATTACAGAACTAAAGTTAATGCAAGCGTTTCTTGAAGAACATATTGATAATACTTCTTGCCAATCATTAGTAAAGAAAATATCTTTATTACTACTTTTTGCAATCTCAATCATTTCTTTTGATATATCATAGCCTATTAATTTATAGTTATCTTTGAGCGGTGAATCATGGATCGCTTTTAATAAAGTTCCATCTGCACATCCATAATCAACAATTGTGTCAACAGTATCATTTAGATATTCTAAAAAGAATAATTTATCAGGTAAGGACTCTGACATCCGTTGTATATATGTTTCTAAATGTTGCCAAGATACACTCATAATTCGCTTCCTTTCTGTTACTTTTTCTTATACGACTTCTACATTAAATCCTTCCTTTTTAAAGGTAGAAACAATTTCTTCTTTATGGTGTTCTCCATTGGTTTCGACGGTTACTCTTAATTCCACTTCAGAATAGTTTGAAAGATTCCTAAACTGGTTATGTTCTAATTGTACGACATTGGCATGTAAACTAGTTAATAACGTAGAAACTTTCATTAATTCTCCTGGTTTGTTTGGTAGGAATATACTAATCGTTACAATACGAGCTCTTGCAACCAATCCTTTTTGAATCATAGAAGAAATAGCTAACACATCTATATTCCCTCCACTTACAACACAGACTACTTTTTTATTTTTTTCTTTTAATTTCTTAGTTGCAACAATTGATAAAATTCCAGAAGGTTCTGCTACTAATTTATGTTTCTCTACTAACATTAAGAATGTTTCCATAATTTCATAATCACTAACTGTAATTATCTCATCAACATATGCTTTTATGTAATCAAATGTAGTGGAACCAATTTGTTTAACAGCTGTTCCATCTGCAATCGTATTTGCTTCACGTAATGCTATGATTTGATCTTCTTGAATTGCTGCAATTGCTGAGGCAGCTCCTTCTGGCTCAACACCAACAATTTTGATATTTGGATTTATCTGTTTTAATGCACAAGCAACACCAGAAATCAATCCACCACCACCAATGGGTACTATCACAATATCGACGTCTTTTAAATCATCATAAATCTCTAAACCAATTGTCCCTTGTCCTTCAATAACATCAATATCATCAAATGGATGAATAAAGGTATAACCAAATTCTTCTTGTAATTCTGTGGCTTTTTGATAAGCATCATCATATACTTCTCCAAAAGTTACAACCTTAGCCCCATAGCTTTCTGTTGCTTCTATTTTAATTAATGGTGTTCCAATTGGCATGCAAATAGTCGCTGAGACTCCATTTTCTTTCGCACTATAAGCAACTCCTTGTGCATGATTTCCTGCTGAAGAAGCAATTAATCCTAGTTTCTTTTGTTCTGGAGTTAGCTTTGCTATTTTATTGTAAGCACCTCTAATTTTAAAGGAACCAGTTCTCTGTAAGTTTTCTGGTTTCAAATATACTTCGTTTCCATATTCATTAGAGAAATAAGGACTATAAATTAAATATGTTTCCATTAGTGCATTCTCTAATCTTTTTTTAGCTTCTACAAAATCTTTTAATTCTAACATAACTGTTTCCCCCTATCACTTGTTATCGATTTATTTAAACTGATTGATTGCTTCGTTGTAGAGATAATCAATCGTTTTTAATTTTTCTTCAATTTCACTTTTTGATAGATCCAAATCATCACAAAGTTCATCTAGTGAGCCATATTGATCTCGCAACTTCATATTAATAATGCTTAATAGCATATTTGCATCATTTATCATATTCATTTTATATTCTCCTAATCTAAAATTCCAACCATTTTCATTAAGAATTCAGCATTTGTACTAGTACTAATTCCTTCTTTAATTTTATAATCAAAAAAGATTTCATCATTTTGATAATATTCTTCAAAATGATAATTCATGACATCAACTTCTTTATGTGATGTTAATTGCTCATCATGTGTGGTAATCATCGTAATTAAATTTTGATTATTTAGTTTTTGCATTGTTTTTTGAGCCCCAATAATACGATCTTTTAAATTCGTGCCTTTAAATATTTCATCAATTAATAAAATACCTTTTTTATTTGTTTTTAAGAATTCTATCATTTTCTTAATTCGTTGTAACTCTCCATAAAATGTTGACACTCCTGTCGATACATCATCACGTACACGCATTGATGTTAGAATTTCCATAGGGCAAGCAACAAATTCTTCACAACAAACAACACTACCAGCATGCATTAAAACTAAATTAACACCAAGAGTTCTTAAAAATGTTGTCTTACCAGCCATATTACTTCCAGTAATAACATAACATTCTCCTTTCAATGCTATATTGTTAGCGATAGCTGTCTCTTCATTCATTAATGGATGTATTCCGTTTTTCATTTTTAGACTGACGACATCTTCCTCTATAATCGTAGGAAAGGTAATCTGTTGCTTCGTAAAGGCAGGTATTGATAAAGAAATAAAAGCTTCCATCTTTCCTACTAAAACTACCCAAGATAGTAACGATTGATCATATTTATCTTGCCATTTTTTTAGTTTATCAATACAAAGATAATCATATAGAAAAAATAAATTAAATGCTGCATAAAATATTGGGTTTTGCCGTAAATAAAACAATCCAATCACTGAATCAAGCTCATGTAAAGCTTTCATAGCTTTCTTTAGTTCATTTTTGATTTCATTTAACTCTTTACCTTCAAAATCATGATTGACAATCACTTCAATCATTCTTTGATAGCTTATAATAGATTTACTCAAAGGATTGACTACTGCAAAACTTTCGCTTGAACGCTTAAAAATTCGCAAATACATAAGCATTGATACAATCACCGCTATCATTAAAGATACTTTAGGAAGTATATCTGCTAAAGAAAGAATCATAATGATAGGCAATACAAATAGCAATATAGAAAACAACATTTTTTCCCATTTTTCAAACAATACTTTATTATTCGCAAAGCGAGATAATAGTCCATTCACTCGATCTTCATCAATATCACTGTCATATTGAAACATATAACCACGAATCATAAAATCAAGCATAAAATCTTTACTATTCATTAGTTCTTTAACAACTGTTTGTCTATTTACTATTTTTTCTTTATTAACATTTTGTAACAAAATCTTGGCTAGTTCTTCTTTTCCTTGTACTGTTTTAGCAAAACATAGATATTGGTATAAAGAAGCCTTACCAACAATATCTAAATCAAATGCAAATAAATCGACATTACTTGTGTAGTTACTGCCTGTTTCTTTAAGATCTTTCCAATCTTCACTATATCTAGCAAGGATATCCTGATATGCTTCAGAACGTAAGTAGGATATTCTAGATTCTTTTGATAGATTTGAATGTATCAAAACACTTACTATAAAAATAATCCCACTAACGATAAGAAGTAATAAGGACCACAGGAAACGTTCTTGAAAAAAAACAACTCCCATACAAACAGCAAATATACAACTACCTAAACGAATAATACTATAAAAAAATACCTTTCTTTCTAAGCTAGTATAAAGTAAATCTGCTTCTAATTTTTTATTTTCTAATTCTTGTTTCAAATTATCACCCTTCCTATTCAATAACTTCTACTTATGATTAACCATTAGTACTGTTATCTTTTATCATTATAAACCTGTTTTAAAAAATCATCTATATTTTTTAAAAAAACTGTATTGTCATTACTTGTTCTTGGTTTTTGATATTGTCGAAATCCTTGTTTTCTTGCTTTAAAAGAAACATAGCGAGAAAACAATAATTGATCAATTGTTTCTTTTGTATATTCTATTCCATAGAAATTAAAACAATAGACATCTTTTGCTAAAGCAAAACCTGCCAATTCATAATCTTGTGTAATTAAAATATCTCCTTTTACTATGTCCTTCAAAACTGAAAAATCAACGCTATCTCTACCAATATCACAATAAACGATAGTCGCATAATCATCTTCTAAAATATGACTTACATCAATATAAATCTTAATTGGTATTTGATATCTATAAGCTAAAGAGATTGCTTCTTCTTTTACTGGGCAAGCATCACCATCAACGACTATTTTCATATAGTTACCTCAATTATTATTTTTAGTATTATAACACAATACAAGTACGTAATGTTTTAAAACATCAAGAAAGATTAATAAAAAAGAGTAGATATTACTATATCCACCCCACATTATCATTAATTATAATCATTATAGCATGTTGGATAGCTAGACATCTTCCAACTATAGCCTAGATTAATCATAGATGTATCTGACAATAAATATACATAACTTTCTTTTCCATTTAATATATTCATATAGCCATCAATATGATAATAATTACCATCAATCTTAACTATATTCCAAGCCCAATTACTACTATACTCATTACCTGTGACAATATAACATTCAATATTCAGATAGTCGCATATCATCTTGAATGCTTTCGCAACTGCTAAACGACTATTCGCCTCTTTCTTAACAAGTACATCATAAGAACGTGTGGCATAATTACCATCATTATTAATATCTCCTCTAGAAAGTAAAGAATAGATATAATTATTAATATAACTAATTTTATTTATTTCCTTATCACTTTCTATACTATCATTGAATGTACAAATTAATTCTAACATTTCATAATACTCACTTTGCGTCATAAATTCACCATTCAATAGATCTTGTATATCGCCATCACTTGGAACATAAAGATTGCTTACAATGATTCTTCTTTTTTGACTTGCTAGATTACCATGAGAATCCGTTACTTGGTAAGTAATATAATAGATTCCTGCTTTTGATGTATTCACTTCTCCACTAACATCTATTTGACTTGTCAAATCACCATCAATATTATCTTTAGCAGTGACTCCTTTTCTAATATCAAATGGAGTATTTAAATTAATAACTTGATTTCCAATACCGAATATTTCTGGTCCAACTGAATCTTTACTCACAGTAATCTGGATTCGATACGATCCAGTTGTTTTATTCCCGTATTCATCCTCTGCACCTAGGAAAACATCATATGTTCCTTCATTATGAAAGGTGATAGTTTCTTCTGATCCGATATCACTAATGTTGATTTCTGATCCTGTTTTACTAACTTTGATTTTCTCAAAATAGACGGTATAAGCAGAATCATCATTAACATCTGCAAAATCAGAAGCGATAAGTATTTCCCCAACATAGACTTCTTTTAATTGTTCTTTTATTACTATTTCAGGAGCTTTTTTATCGATTATTTTTATATTAAACTCATACGTTTTACCTTTATAATAGGCATAGGCTTTATACGTAGCAATAACAGTAGTATCTACTTTATCAAAATTAAGAGTAATTTCCGCTAATACTTTTTCATTGGCTTTAATATACGTACTAGCAGATTGCGATATTTCTGTATTTTTTTGAACGTCAAAAGTTATTTGCTTAAAACGGATCGGATCTACTGTCAATGCTAAATAGATTGTAGCAAGAATCACAACAGTAAAAAATATAGTTACCCCAATAATTATTTTTTTACGCATAAATATCCATTATCTCCCTTAATTCTTTCCATTTACTATTATAGCATTATTTATATCTTTTTTTAAACGTTATAGCAAAAAAACTAATTTTTATACTTACTACAACATAGCAAATAGATTACATTAAAAGAAAATCGTGGTTTCCCACGATTAAACACCAAATAAAAGATCCGTGTAGGAAGGCATAGGCCATAAATTTTTATCTATGTTGTCTTCTAATGTATCAACAAATTGACGTAACTCTTGCATTATGCTTAATACATTATCTCTATATGCTTTCGCCATTTCATAAGCGGAAAGATTCCCATTTTCAATATCACTGATTGTTGATTCTAATAGTTCTGCTTTTTGTTTTATATTTTCTACTAAGGAAGCAATCATCTCAACATCTTTCTTAATAACATCAACGATTAACCCAGCATTTATAAGACTTAGCAAATTATTAGAAAGAGATCCTACGTATTTAACTCCTGAAGGATAAATCTGAGTTTTGACTATTTTTAATGCTGTTAACGCCTCAACTTTAATTGTTTTTGCATAACTTTCTAATTGAATTTCGTATCTAGATTTCAATTCCGATTTTGTATAAACGCCATATTCGACAAATGCTTTAATCTTTTCTTCATCATTCAAACACTGAACAGCTTCGATTGTATCTTTATGATTTGATAATTTTCTTCTTTTTGATTCCTCTAACCACTCTTCTGAATATCCATCACCATTAAATATAATACGGCGATGATTGCTTAAGTATTCTTTAATAATATCATTTACCGATCGATTTTTTTCTAACTCCTCTACCATTAAAGACATTGTTTTCGCTAAAATAGTATTTAATACTGTATTTGCTCCTGAAATAGATTGACTTGAACCAATTGCTCTAAACTCAAATTTATTGCCTGTAAAGGCAAATGGCGATGTTCTATTACGATCTGTATTATCCTTTGAGAAGGTTGGAATTACTGAAACCCCTAAGGAAAATGGTTTTTTTGAATATTCAATCGAGGTTTTGCCACTAACGATATCTTCAACAATTTGCTCTAACTCATCTCCAATAAAAATACTAATAATAGCCGGTGGTGCTTCATTAGCACCTAAACGATGATCATTTCCAGCACTAGCTGCTGTCATACGTATGAAATCAGCATAATCATCGACGGCTTTTATCGTACAAGCAAGTGTTGCTAAAAAGGGAATGTTATTTAATGGATGCTCTGATGGGTTAAATAAATTAATCCCTGTATCTGTTGTTATTGACCAGTTATTATGTTTACCAGAACCATTGACACAATTGAATGGTTTTTCATGTAATAGACATATTAAATCATGATTTTTAGCTATCTTCTTTAATAATTCCATGACAATAAGGTTATTATCTGCAGTTAAATTAGAATGACGATACACACAAGCTATTTCATGTTGTGAGGGTGCAACTTCATTATGTTTCGTTTTTGATGGAATTCCTAATTTCCATAACTCAGTATCTAATTCTTGCATAAATTTTGCAACTCTACGCTTTATATTACCGAAATAATGATCCTCTAATTCTTGACCTTTCGGTGGTTTTGCTCCAAATAAAGTTCTACCAGTCAACATTAAATCTAAACGTTGTTCATAGTATTTACGATCAATTAAGAAATATTCTTGCTCACAACCAGCATTAGGAGTCACTTTTTTTACATCTTCTAATCCTAATAAATGCAATAATTTTGTTGCCTCTTTACTTAATGCATCGCAAGAGCGAAGTAATGGTGTTTTTAAATCTAGTGCTTCTCCCGTATATGAATAAAATAGTGTAGGAATATATAATGCTTTATCCTTAACAAAAGCAGGTGACGTACAATCCCAAGCTGTATAACCTCTTGCTTCAAAAGTAGCCCGTAAACCACCTGTTGGAAAACTAGAAGCATCAGGCTCTCCCTTTCGTAAAGCTTTCCCGCTAAATTCTAAAATAGCGTGATTATCACTAGTTGGTTCTAAAAAAGCATCATGCTTTTCTGCAGCTAATCCAGTCATCGGTGTAAACCAGTGAGTGAAATGAGTGGCCCCTAATTCAACTGCCCAAACCTTCATCGCATTTGCAACTGCTGTTGCCACTTCATTTGTCAACGTTTCTCCTTGTTTAATTGAATCATGAAATGCTCGATAGATTGATTTAGGAAGTCGTTCCTTCATTACATCATCATTAAATGTATAGATTCCATAAGTATCTGTTAGTTTCGCTGCATCCATTAAATTATTTCCCCCTTGTATCTTTTAATCAGATTTTAGTATACGACTATCGCTAGCGTACTATATATTTACGTTTCCAATTATACTTTATCCGCCTATAATGTCAATATGTCTTTTTTTCTTTTTTCCTAAACACTGATTATAAAAACTTATTAAAAAAGAATATTTTTAGTATAATGCTAAAAATAATATTAAATTAATGAAAAAAACAGCATATTTTTACAAAGAAATCGCTTTCTTTTATAATCGAAAATAAATTTAACTAATTTCTTTTTAAACATTGATTTAATGATTCAATTTCTTTGAAAATATTAAAAACGGACTTAGAAAACTAGCAATATAAAAACTAGAATAGACCACATTAAATACACTAGTAAGACCACTAATTGATACCATAGTGATAAAATTTTTATGCAAGTTAAACAAAACGTTTTTTAATACAAACAATTTTGTATGATTATTCACAATCATATACGAGATGTACTCACTATCTAATGTAATTAATAAAAAGATACTAAATAATTGTGAGATATAATACATAAGCAAAATAATGGCAAGCGAAATAAAAAAAGCTTTATATTTTCTTCGAAATATCATTCCAAGTACACTAACCATGTAAATCGAGGCTATCAAAAACAATATACCTTCGAAAAGCATTCCAATATTTTCTATTATTGTATTTCCATTTGATAATAAATTTAATAGAAAATAGAACAATCCTACTCCAAATGAAGCAGCAACAAAAATAAGTCCAAACTTAATCCAAAGATCTTTCTTTGTATAACTATTCTCTTTTTCTTCTAGTAATATTTTGTTTTTCTTGATTCTTTTTTCCCTATCTCTTTTCTGTTTTTGACGAACCATAAATTTCTCCTATCCTATCGTTTTTAAACAAACAACGATACCAGTACTATAAGCTACTATACAACAATTAGTTCTTCTATTCAATTGTATCAATTGCTTTTTAAAGTATAACAATGTATAATACTTCCACGCAGAACTTTTTTTGGTAATCATACAACGTTTTATCAATAATCTCTTTAACTTTATTGATTTCTAGCTCTGACCATGAAAAAATTATACCGAACTTTCATATAAAAACCAATCATTTTATATAGAATTATAATTATTTTTATTTGAAATAAAGCAATTTAGATTTTTTTGAATATAACTAAGTATACCGAAAATAATAACAATAATAAGGAGGATTTTTATGAATCAAATACTAAACTATATAGGTAATACTCCATTATATCACTATAAAGACACAAATATTTATATTAAACTAGAAAAATTCAATGCTTCTGGAAGCATTAAAGATCGAACAGTTATGGGATTATTATTAGATGCTTTTAATAAACAATTAATTAATAAGGAGACAACGATTGTAGAGGCAAGTAGTGGTAATACTGGTATATCATTAGCTATGCTTGGTGCTAGTTATCAAATTCCAGTCATTATTATCATGCCTAGTAGTATGAGTAAAGAAAGAAGAGATTTAATAAAAGCGTATGGAGCTACCTTACTATTAACTGATGCTAGTAAAGGTATGAGTGGTGCTATTGAAAAGCAAAAAGAATTATTAGTAAGTCATTCAAATTATATATCCTTAGAGCAATTCAATAACCCAGCGAACATTGATATTCACTATCAAACAACTGGCAAAGAAATTATTGAGCAATTACCTGACATTGATATATTTACCTGTGGTGTAGGTACTGGTGGAAGTTTTAGTGGTATTGCGAAAGCATTAAAGGAATATAATCCAAATATCCAAACGATTGCCATCGAACCAAACAGTAGTCCTATTCTTTCAAAAGGAAAAGCAGGATCACATAGTATTCAAGGAATTGGTGCAGGCTTTATTCCTAATAACTTATTACTTGAATATGTAGAAGAAGTTCGTACAGTCACAAACGAAGAAGCACAATATTGTGCAGTTTCTTTTAGCAAACAAACAGGAAACCTAGTTGGTCTAAGTAGTGGTGCTAATATTTGCATTGCAAAGCAATTAGCAAAGCAATTCCCTGATAAAAAAATTGTTACATTAGCTCCAGATGGTTTAGAAAAATATTTATCTATTGTAGGGGAAACGAATGCTTAAATTACTTCTTTACAATATTAAACGGACCAAACAACAAGATCCTACCAACCCTTCGTTTCTAGAAGTATTACTCTTATATCCACATATCAAAGCTTTATTCTTTTATCGAATCGCTCACTTTTTCTATCGTTGCCATCTTAAATTTATTGCTCATTTTATCTCTAATATTGGTAGATTTATCACTTTAATTGAAATTCATCCTGGTGCAAGCATTGGCAAGGGATTATTCATTGACCATGGCACTGGTGTCGTAATTGGCGAAACAGCGATTATAAAAGATGATGTTTTATTATATCATGGAGTAACCTTAGGTAGTACTCAGTATACAAGAAGCAAACGACATCCAACCGTTGAAAGCAATGTAATGATTGGTGCTGGAGCAGTCATTCTTGGTGACATCACGATTGGAGAAAACTCCAAAATCGGAGCAAATGCTGTTGTAGTTAAAAATGTAACTAAAAATTCAACAATCATTGGAAGTAAATCTACAATCATATAAAACAGTCATATAAACAGTCATAATCCATATGTTTTATTCATACTATAAAAAGAGGTGAAACATATGGATTTAAAGCATAAAAAAGAAAAACTTATCCCACTAACAAAAGACGAATTCGTCACAGCACAAACAAAAATTGCACTTCAAGCATTTCTTTATCAATTAGATCAACAACCCTACATATATAAATACTATGTAAATAAAGAATTAGCAAAGCAACTAGCATTAGAAGGTAGTGTTGTTACCATTTGTTTTCCAAATCTAAGGAATATTAAAAAAGCAAATCTTTATCAATGGTTAAATACTACAATTAGTAAATATGGTTTTAGTTTGTATCCTTCCATTATTCCAAATGAAATTATAATCGTTTTTATTGGATTAAAAAAGAGTACATTATTATTATCTAAATAATTATCTATTATATGTAGTAAATAAATCTTAATGAACTCTTCTGCTTGATAATTTTTTTTGCTAAAGTGAAAAGTTAAAATCCACTTACTATATGATGAAGTTAAGGATTCCTTTTCTTAAGATTTTATATTATTTTTTTAGAAGATAGGGTTTAAGCGTGACCTTATCTTTTTCTGTTTGCTGAATTCCAAATTGATGAAATTTATATACTGTCATTTTATCCACTCCAGCTACACCTTTATTACTCTTGACTTTCTTTATTGCCTCATTTATGTTTTCGACACTTACTATCTCTTCTATTACTCTCATGTTTGCTGCTTCTCTTTCCATTTGTAAATCTATTTGGACCCATCCCATTTCCTTTCCACCATCAACGATTACGCTTCTTTGTTCTAGGTTTATCCTCAGTTTCGGATTATCCAAACATTGCTTTTGGTGACAAGCAGCGTATAAACATTATGTCCTTCAGTATTGGTGAGATACCTACTATGACCTCAGCTGACTCCCAACTATAAGCTTTTTGTCGCACGTAGACTGCTACGCTAGCTGGGTCTCTCGGGTAAGACACTTATCTTTCATCTTTCACAACGCCTTGATTTACTGTCTTGGTTTTACGTTTACCTTTTGGACTTCGGTTTGATGTGCAACCTTATCCACCATTTAGCCTAATCAAGTTTCTGTTCGTACGCTCAAAAGATTCGCTACTCCACTTCCTTCACTCATGTCATACTGACAACAGCTTGTGATTCACTACACTTGGCGGTAACTACCCGTGACTGGACTTTCACCAGCTAGACAAGTGCCATGCCCAACACACTATAAAAACAGAACTAGATTTCTCTAATTCTGTTTGTGATGATTTAAAGATTAAATATTGAATTAACCTGCTTTTGAAAATCTATTTCTATCTCATTATTTATATCAATAGGTTTTTCCTGTAATCTTAAAAAGTACCCTTTATGATATTCTTCTATTTCATATAGTTTATCTATTTTTCCTTTTTTAATCTTTTTAGATACCTTTAATGTATTTGTTATATCTTCTCCCCAATAATTCATCCAAAACACTGCATTTGGAATTCCTTTTTCATGATTATAATAGCCATCAAATTGTCTGCTATTGAACCAGCTAGTTATGCATCCCCAATACGGATCAAATATCTTAACAAGCTCTTTAAGAAGCTCTGCTAGTCTATTTGAAATATTTGGTTGTTCAAAATCAAAATTAATTGGAAAACTAATAACAATTGTATTATTACCTCTAGGATTAGAATGTCCAATGTTCATACTTATCCTTGAACTTTTTTCATCCTCTAGTGAGGAAAAGAACCCAATCGCTTTCCCAACTCCTAATCTTTCATCTAATTCCTCATATTTCGGACTCTTTTTAAGCATTTTTTCAATATTTTCATAACTCAAAATAAATGGTTTGCATTCACTTTTTCTTTTTGCAGGTAAATAATTTGGTAAAAATGGTACTCCGAATTCTATCAAAACAGAAAGAATTTCATAAATTTTTCGTACTTGTTCCTGCTTCGCTTCTTTTTTTGGTCTAGCCCACAAAATTAAATTATGAGTGTCAATTGTGATCATACCGTTCCTCCTATTTTTTAAGGTTGATAAATTAAGTTAATTCCTGTTATTTGTTCTATTGAGAATAATTTTTCAAATGCTTGATATGTTGTATAATCTTGGAAATACCAATTTATTGGGGTTCCGTTTGCTGCAAATAATTGTCTATTAGCTTGGTCGAGGATACCTTGCTGTCCTGTAAAGAAAGATTTGAAATCACCTGTATTTTGATCTGCTAAGTTTCCATAGCTACCTTTAGCATCAATTAAGACTCCATCTTTGTAACCATCAAATTTTACACCATTAACTTCATATACCATTCCTTCTTCAGCACCAGTTATTTGTTTTTGATAAGCCATTGAATTATCAGACATAGATTCATTTGTTTGTTTCCATGTTCCTGGACCAGTATCCGAACTTTCATAACCTGTTCCAGACCCCGAACTATTATTCTCATTAATTGGCCTATTCGCATCTACATAAGCTTTAACAAAACTAGAAATAAATACTCCGACATCAGCTAATGCCATCCCAAGATACGTTGTAAATGCATTTCCTATTGCCTTTTGTACTCTTTCCTGTTTCTCTGCCTCATCTAATT
>Ga0153996_1000136_pt1 | contig 39501 bp, 42 predicted proteins | sample TSNC080MetaG_FD_104728 | JGI IMG/M metagenome (GOLD analysis project Ga0153996, IMG submission 104728) | Attine ant fungus gardens microbial communities from North Carolina, USA - TSNC080 MetaG | ecosystem: Host-associated > Fungi > Mycelium > Unclassified | place: USA: North Carolina, Lumber... | reverse complement strand
TTGTGACATTTCAATTATGTCCAAAAAAAGGGGGGGTCATTGTTTTTTTGCAAAAAAACTCTGTAACCCTTGAGAATATAAGGTTTTAAGAAAAAAACAGGGGTGTAAACTTTACACTACGTTAATGATAAAGGGGGAAAAGATATGAAAGGTCTATTAAAAAGTAGTTTTTACAGTGTTGGAAATACTTTTCATATTATAGTCATATTCTTAATATTTGCCTATTCTGGTACATTAGTATTGGGAAATAGAAGTTTATTAATTGTATTAAGTATACTTACGCCTATATTATTTTTTATTATTTTTATATCTGGATTTCGAAAAGAAAATTCAAATAAATGGAGCAAATATCAATTAACACTACCTGTAACTCGTAAAATGATTGTTCTTAGCAAATATATTAGTTGTTTAGGATGGATTCTGTTAGGGACATTAATTATTAGCATTGGTGTATTATTGGCAATTTCATTAAATTCAGAATTATATTTCACTGAAAACAGAGATGTATTCACATTAGTTATTTTAAGTTTAGGAATACCTTTACTTTCTGGTGCTTTATTTTATCCGTCTATATATCAATTCGGCATTGATAAAACTGAAATACTAATATTCTTTACTCTTATAATAAGCTGTTTATTTACCCTTGCCTATTTTTCAGCAGTTAATTATTTTATTTTCAAAAATGTTGTTGATGGTTCGCAAATAAGTGATCCAACTTATTATTTCTGGTTAGGATCATATTTTTTATTTGTGATATTAGCAGTAATTATTTCGTTTCTAATAACTGTTAAAATATATAAAAACAAACAATACTAAATGCTAGTTTATCGAAGATGTACCCCCTTCCCACTGTGTTAGAAGTAAGCAGGGATAATTAATCCCTGACAAACGGAAAGGGATTTATTATCTGATAAACATATTATTTACTAGTATTTGACCATAGTAATAATATAATAAGTTCGTAAAAAAATAGAATTAGCAGGCAGCACCAAACCGGAAAAAGTATCCCGTGAGAAAGAAAATTTTCGTTTATTTCTTTGAGGAAAAAGCCTTTGATGTAATTTCCTACACCTTCCAGGAGAAAATCAAGGTAAATATATATGATGATTAACGTAATAGGTGAGGTGAGGGTTTTGCGGGACAATATCAAGGGTGGCGCGTTGAACGAAACTACGTTTCTAATTCTACTGGCAACTTGCAATCCAATTCACGGTTATGGCATTATGCAGTTTATCGAAACCGAAACAAAAGCCCGCGTCACGTTGGGTGCGGGTACTCTGTACGGGGCAATCAATACCTTCATTTTACGGCAAAACCGGCTTAACTGGTGCGGACAAAAACGGGGAACAGGATTGTCTTTTATCCTGTTCCCCGTTTTCGGCGGCGTAATGCCACGGCAAAAATCCAGACGGTCAAGGGGCGGGCAGAGAATGTTTCATTTTCCAAAACAAAAATCTTTTTATTGACTTTCATAATATTTAATGTTATCTTTAACATTGTGAAAGGTCGGTGAGGTTATGGCTATTGAGATTATACCTGAATGGATGGTTAATCTTGAGGACGAGGATGTTGTATTCATTAAAAAGTTCTTACAGGCTTCTGGTTCGTTGAAAGAGGTTGCCTATCAATACGGTGTTACCTATCCAACAGTTAGGTTGCGGTTAGACAGACTTATTCAGAAAATCCAAATAAGTGAAGATACCAGTAACGAGCCATATATCGCCTTGATTAAAAGATTAGCAGTGAACGAAAAAATTGATTTTGATACGGCTAAGATTTTAATTTCCGAGTACAAGAAAATGAAAAAGGAGTTGGGATAAATGTCGAGAACAACAATAGTTTTGTTTGTAGTATTGGCAATCATGGCTGGTGGAATATGGTTGCAAATATTTCTCTCAAAAAAAGAAAGCAATTGGTTTGGCTTAATATTGCCGTTTATTACTTTTGCTTATTCGTTACTGATGGTGTTCTCGATTGCCATAACTGACGGTATGACGGGATGGGACATTTTCGGTTTAATAGCGTCTACTCTCTTTATGGCGAATATCCCGACTATCATTCTAGTGGCAATTTACTTTGGTTGTCGAGAAAAAATCAAACGAAAAAGGGCACTTGAAAAAATGAACATACAAGATTTAGAATAGAGAACATTGTGGCAGGATAGTCAATCTATCCCGCCGCAATGCCTTTTACAGTTCCATATCCCGCTTTAGTGCGGGTTGCGCCCTGTAGTTTTCCTCGCGCATTATGTCATAAATCAACGAATCCAGCGGATACGCGGATTACGAAGAAGACTTCTCGGATATTGTGATTAAGTGAGGTTAAAAAAACACCATCTCTGGTGTTTTAAATAAATCTATTACTTCACTCTGATTACTTTTCGTCCATACTTTTGATTTTCTAAATCGATTTCTGCATATATTAATTCCTCGTCATGAAGTTCTGTTTGCCCTGTCTGAATACAAGTAGTGTCAAGAATCTGATTTATCCACTTCCTAGCCCCCTATATCTACCTTACTGCCTGCAATATCATAAACATTATCAAATTCACTACAAACAGCAGAAAATAATTCGTCTACTGCCAGCAAATCATCATTTCCTAATATTGCAAGATAAGTAATACCATGTACCTGTAATCTTTGAAAATAATCTTTTAGGTATTCATTAATAAAAATTGGCTGTTCTTTGTGTCTATCACCTTGCTTTGGGAGCATATCACCGCCATTCACAATAAGTTTTATATCTCTTTCAACGGCAAGTTTTAATACTTTTTCATATTTGTTCTTATCACCATGTAAATCAGTCGCATACAACAACTTCATTAAACATCTCACTCCTTTACTTCCATACTAATCAATAATGTATCATCTTAGGATAAGCTCATTATAACACTTATCTAACTCACTTCCCACATTTCCAGTCAAAGAAGATATATGTCATATGCTAAACAATTATATCTTGTATACGACAAAACAAATGTACTCACACAACGCAATAGCCCGGTAATGAAAATATTCATTAAGATACTACCATACATAATTTATACCTCTTTGGTAATAATAGTCAAAGAAGATATCTGCAGCTCCGCTGCATTTTGGCAGGAGCCCAACTTGATGCGGTAAATAAAAAAAATGAATAGAGGTGTTAAAATGGCGACTAAAGCTGCCATATCATTTGGTCTGGTGCATATCCCCATCAGTCTTCATACAGCCACACAGGATAACGATGTACATTTTAATCAGTTACACAAAGTTGACCATCAGCGCATCCGTTACAAAAAAACATGCAGTCACTGTGGCCAAGAAGTAACGTCAGGAGATATTGTGAAAGGATTTGAATATGACAAGAATCAATATGTTGTTGTCACAGATCAAGACTTTGAGAATATCAAGACAGAAAAAGACAGGAGTATTCAGATTCTGCATTTTGCGAACCTAAATCAGATCAGCCCCGTCTATTATGATAAGACCTACCATGCCATTCCTGATGCAGGCGGGGATAAGGCGTTTGAACTGCTCCGCACAGCCATGATGGATGAACAAAAAATTGCGATAGGGAAAACCGTATTAGGTACCAAAGAAACGCTGTTGGCATTAATCCCCCGTGAAAATGGCATGTTGATGCAAAAAATGTTTTTTGCAGATGAAATAAAAAGTCTGCCGCAGACCTATAATAAACAACCCGTAAACGATGTCGAGCTCCAAATGGCAAAACAGCTCATTGCATCAATGGATAAACCATTTGATGCATCGAAATATAAAGATGAGTACCAGGAACGGCTCAAGGATATGATTGCGCAGAAAATTGCAGGTAAAGAAGTGGTATCCGCAGCACCTGAGCCCGAAAATAACATCATTTATCTTATGGACGCCCTCAAAGCAAGCATTGAACAGGCAAATAACGAGCCAAGGGGTGCATAACTAATGGATTTATTTGAAAGCAAAAACATTGCCCCGATGCTGATCGCAGAGAATCAATCTCCATTCAATTCAACCGATTATATCTATGAATTGAAACTGGACGGAATACGGTGCATTGCTTATCTTGACAACTCCGGTACCGAGTTACGTAATAAACGGAATAAGCACCTAAACGACATCTATCCTGAACTCCGGGAAATTCATAAACAAGCCAATACACGTTGCATCCTTGATGGCGAATTATTGATTCTCAATGATGGCAAGCCGGATTTTTTCGAGCTGCAACGTCGCAGCTTAATGAGCAATAAGTTTAAAATTCAACTGTCAGCACAAAAGTTGCCGGTCTGCTTTATTGCATTTGATATTCTCTATCATAAAAACATACAGACTACAGCTTGTCCATTACTTCAGCGAAAGGAACTACTATCAAGTGCAGTTTCTGAATCCCAGGGTTTTGCTATCTCCAGGTATATTGAAACAGAAGGTATGTCTCTTTACGATGCTGCTAAACAGCAGAATTTGGAGGGCATCGTCGCAAAACGTATAGACAGCAAATATTATTTTGGAAAACGTACTAAGGACTGGATTAAAATCAAGGCTCTGTTGGATGAAGATTTTATCGTCTGCGGTTACTTTTACAAGAATAACCTCGCCAGTATTATTTTAGGGGCTTATGCAGGAAATACACTTGTATATCAAAGCCATGTAATGATGGGCATGTCAAAGCTTGATTTTAAAATCATATCCATGCAAAAGCCAATATCCAAAAGCAGTTATACTGGTTTCCCCGATTTTGATGGCGCAAAATGGATTTCACCAGTATTGGTCTGCACTGTGCAGTTTATGGAACGCACACCAGGTGGTGGTCTGCGTCAGCCTGTGTTCAAAGGACTCCGGGATGATAAAACCCCAGGTGAATGTGTGATAAATAAATCTGAATAATAAAAACTTAGGCATGTAAAAAATGCTTGGCATCCCCCTTTTCAAGAGCTTCCAAGCATTTTTTCATCAAATGTCAAAGACGAGATATTAGGCTCACTTGACAAAATTCCTTTAAAACTCGGCTATCCTCTGCTTCATTATCTCCCTCGACAATAAATGTTACCACATCCTCATATTTAATTCCCATACGCATTAATGCTATTAATTTTTTACAATCTGCCTCTTTCCCTTTACATTGTAACACAACTTTACTGCTTAGCTTACCGGCTGTTTTTACCAAAGCGCCGGCCGGCCGGGCGTGTAGCCCTAGTTTGTCTTGTATTTCATATGTAAACTTGATCATAACTGACTCTTGTCCTGCCTTTCATATTATAAAATAGCCTTTATGTTATCATAGGCCTGTTTTACCAACTTAAGGTTTGTTATCTTAGTATCCTTGTCAATAATAGATGAATATATATGAGGTATGACCCTCTCTACACCGGCATTGACACATACCTTAACAATCTGAGCAACATTATCTACATCGATACCGCCTGTAGGTTCAATAATAGGAATGCCGTGTTTCACACAAGCCTTAGCAAGAACCTTTAATTCCTCAATGTGGCAAAGGCCATGCATGTTAAAAAACTTAATAGAAGGAAGTTCTAAATCTTTCATCATACAAACGGCAGTCTCCACATCTACTATACCTTCTTTATTGACATTACTAACCGGCCCGGTGGAAATCTGTACCTGCCCTGCCACCCCTGTAGGATACATCATGCAGTTGGTTACCGTTTCAAAACAGCCTCTGCCTTTTAAAAGGCCTTCGGTATACATTGCCCCGGTAAATGTCTGGTTTACATGCCCCGGATTTGTCAACGATGCTACCTCTGCAGCCATAGACCATTGCTTAGGTTCACCGGCTCCAAGTCCCACGGATACATTAGGCATATACTTAAGATACTCCCTGACTGCAATTACGCACGCCTCAACCGTATCATAATTCTTTGATAATAACCCTACTAAACCGTTTCCCTCCAGCACCTCCATAATATCAATTGCATTTTCCAGGTCTTTTGCCAACAAATTGACAGCAACTTTATCCTTGTAAAAGTTCAAACGATTATACTTCATCTTCACCTCTCCTCAATTTTTTCAACCGGTTAATAATAATTTGTGCATCACCTTCAAGCATTGGCCTTGGATCGATATAGATAATACCTGCATTGGCATAATGATCCCTCGTATAAACAGTAGGATTGCCTTCCCTCAGTCTTAAAACAATTTCCTCAGCCGTCAGAGGGCTCTTCTCCGGAATAATTTCCAGTTTCGCACGGTATATTTCCCTGCCGGCATCATCCTTTGTAATACTCGCCCTAATATAATCCAAGTCTTTAACGCCTTCAATGACTTCATTCACAATGGCAAGCTGGCGCCTTCCGTTTGCAGCCTCATCTTTTTTCGAATAAATCTCTATCGCCTTTACGATGCCCATAATACCCTCTTTGCCGACTTTTGCAACTCGTCCCACGCCTTTATACTGCTTTTTACAGTAACTAATCAGCTGCTTATTGCCAGTAATAAAACCTGATGTAGGACCTTCAATCGCTTTTGCACCACTATAGATAACGAGATCAGCGCCTTTACTCAGAAATAATCTTAAGTCCTCCTCTGCCGCCGCATCTACAATGAGCGGCAGCCCGTATTCATGGGCAATCTTGCCCATATCCTCTATAGATACCATGCCCTTTTGCACACTGTGATGAGATTTACAATAGAATAATGCCGCTGTCTTTTTTGTTATATATGCACGAATATGATCTTTTGTCACCTTATTCGCCTGACCTACCTCTACAACCTTGCCGCCGCCCATGCTTAACATCTGGATAATACTGGCATTAAAGTTGACAGCGTGCCCTTTTTGGATAATAATCTCATTTGCCAGGCCATCACTATCAGGAATTCTTTCAATATGTGCTATATTATCCTTTGCAATGCAGGCAGCAATCGAAATCATAATACCTGCAGCAGCGCATATCGTGACACAAGTATCTTCTCCTCCGGTATATTCACTAATCAACTCACCTGCACGGTCAATAAGCTCATCAATTACCACATAGCTCCTGGCAGCCTCTATCATCGTATTCCCAACCTCATCATGGATTGTGGACACACCCAGTGCTGTCATCCTTCCGCAGGCATTTACGACCTTGCGAATACCGTATTTTTCATATATCGTACTCATTTGACTCTCCTTAAACTGGAATCGGGAAGATTACCGCTAAAATCAACGCTCCTATAATAGCTCCCCCAACAATTTCTTTTTTCATTTTAAAGAAAATGGCCGATCCAATTAATGCACCAATACCTGCCGGAATACTATATTGTGCTGCCGATAAAATAATTAACGGACCTAAGTAACGCCCTACCGCATTACCTGCACCCATCATTATATTTGTTCCGGAAGCCGCCATACTTTCAGGCATTGACTTTTTAACAGCAATAATGACACCGCCTATTACCAAACCAATACCCAAGCCTGCTAATAATGCCAACACAAAATTGTTAACGAGGGCATCCCATCCCATAGACAGACAAAGGCCAACCATACCTGTACCGACACCGGTCATCAGTGAACCGCCAATATCAAGGATTCCTACTAATGGTCCTTCTAATACTCTGGCGATTAAGAAGCCTGCCGCAAAACTAACGGCCGCCGCATAATCTCCGGTCTCCAACCCTTGACGGATCATTTCGGCTTGAGCAATTTCATTGAAAAATCCAAAACCATGCACAACAAACATATGGCTGCCGGCAAAGATTGCGGCGCAAAGCAATCCAGTCAGAAGTGGAAAAGCATAATTCTTAAGCAACAAATCATTTAATTTTTTCATATTCTCTTATCCTCTCAAAAAAATGCTAATAATTTTTCCCCGAATCCTCTAAAGTATCCGATTAAAATAAACAATATAGCTACAACGATAATCATAATCTTTACACTCTTTGAATAACCATTATCTTCAATCGTCTGACCGATAATAATACCAAGAACCGCACCTGGCGTTGCATTTCCCATAATGACATAAGCTAAACCTGATAGTATAATACCCCATGTTCCTGTTCTTCTGCCTGCATCAAGTGCTGCCAGAATAAAGATGATGGGCATTACAGTATCAATCATTAATGCCGAAGCCGGACCTAATATCCCTTGTGCAATCGTTGATAAAGAACTAGGAATCATACTAGCAATTGAGTTAAGTAACGCTACAGTCACAGCACCCACTGCCGCACCGGCCACCGCCATCCGGCCCGGGCTATATAATGTCTCTTCGACGTTTCTATTTTTTACCAGCAATGCCCCTGCAGACCAGTTAGGTATAATACGGTGCAAAACATCCTGGGTCAGGGCGCCACTGCCTACAACCGCTCCCGCTGCATTGAAAAAGAATCCTAAACCAAAGGTCAAATGAGCAATAGCATCACCTTTGCACGCATTTAACTCTCCAAGCGTTCTAAATGCCCCCATTGCCTGAATTTCAGGCGCACGATACATTCTAGCCGCACCTGCTGCAACTGCTGCGCCGCCAAGGGCGCCAATAATAATTGATTTGATAATTACCAGTAACATAACTCTCCTCCTTAAGTAAATTGTTTTATCTAAACAAATCCATCTCTACAGCGGTATATACTTCATTATAACAATCACCTGAAATTTTACGTAGTAGTCCTGAATTTGTCTGGGCCTAAAATATCCAAATAGTTTCTCGGCCTTCGTTTTTTCATTTTCTTCTAAAACATTAACCTCTTTTGGTTCCATGTGGATAATGAGTCCATCAACCCTGGCATAAGCTTTCTTCTTTAGCATACCAAAAGCCGATGCAAATGCAGTTCGCTTGTCTTTCCCATAGGCTTCCAATATAAATTCTATATCCTCAGTAACCATAGTAGATTTTTGCGGCTTGTTCATACTTTAAAACTCCTCTTTCTATGCTTCGGGTTTTCCATGCACTTTATAATATGTTTCTACTAATCGTCGTCCCAGTTCTTCAACATCCATAAAGCCAAAACCCAAAACCTCATATCCTTCTTTAATCGCAGTAACACCTTCATCTATGGAACGTAAATGATGCTTTCCTTTATAGCCATATTTATTAGATGCCATTAAAGCACCTGCGCCTCCGCTGCCGCAAAAACTTATTCCTAAATCAGCATTCTTTTCCTTCATCACATCCCCCAGCTTCATATCGGCAGCCATGCCGGGAATAACATAAGCTTCTCCCCCTGCAGCCTCGATACCTGCTGCTACCTTCTGTCCTTTGCCCATCCTCTCACCAATAACAATGATTACTTTTTTACCCATTCTAAATTCCTCTCCCTTCCTGCATCATTTCTAATGCGGTTTGAATATGTATTGCAACTAAGGCCATTTCCGCCATATCTGCCTCTCCATAGCTTTTTTCAATAATATCCATTAATTCCCGGGTTATAGCTATGGCACCCGGATCCAGCTGGGATAACACCTCCTCATCTATACCCGCTACCTTTTCTCCCGTCTCCAGCCTCGTAAACAGGGTTGTCGTATGTGCTATGAATGCAAGCAGATTATCTTCAGCAAAAAATATGTGGTTTTTTTCTAAATATAAATCTATTTTTTTCAAAACTGGTATATATCTGTCATATTGTTCTTTTGTAAGATGTAATTCCTGTTTCACTTTCTCAAATATGTTAAGACGAATCATCTTCTTCCCTCCATCAGCCTTTTGACATCACAATGTCCCCGCCGACAATCGTATGTTTCACATGAATTGACTGAATTCCATGAAGTGTATTGTCATTAGAGTCCTTAAAATCAAATGAACCCTCATCAACTGTAAATATAGTCAAATCACCCAGTGCCCCTACTTCAATTTTACCAAGCCTTAAAAGACCCAGATACTTCGCCGGTTTTTCTGTCACCCTATCAATACAGGTTTCCAAATCATAACCAAGTGCCAGCATCTTATCCATTGTTATACTTAAGCTAAATACAGGTCCCTTATAATTTTGACTGTGTAAATCAGTACTAATTATATCCGGATAAAATCCAAGTTCTTTAGCCAACGCCCCGACTTTAAAATTAAAGCTGTCCTTGCCATGTCCCACATCAAAAATCACTCCCCGTTCTCTTGCCGCCTGGGTTTCCGGTTTCATCTGTCCGGCCGCAAAGAGATTATTCTTTTTTCCATGAAAAGCATGGGTAACAATATCCCCTTCTTCCATCAAGTTAAGTACCTCCTCGATTCTAGGCGGCATATTCCCGATATGCACCATCATAGGCAGTCCAATGCTTTTTGCTAAGGTTTTACCTGCTTGAATAGACGTGATTCCCAATTGCCCTACACAAGTATTACTGGCTCTTGCTTTAATTGCCAAAATATAATCTTTATATTTTTCATAAACCTTTATGCTTAAGTCCAAATCATATTTATCAGGATCATCGGCTTCCGGGGGATTCAATAATCCGGCCTTTGCATAATGCATTGCTGAATATATTCTTGTTTTGCTTGTTTTTATATCCCGCTCTATAAAGTCTTCTATGTTTAGGGGACCTGCACTTCCTGCATCAATAATAGTGGTTGTCCCATTCGCCACTCCAACATCATCTGCCGCTATTCCCAATGAAACCGCCCTATAAACATGGGCATGAGCATCAATGAACCCCGGAGCCACATATTCACCATCAAGCGCCAAAACCTCCATATCTTCTGCCGCCTCAATGTCGGTATCTATTTTTGCAAAACACCCGCCTTCAATCAAGATATCTTTTTTCATCCGAGTATAACCCCTTGCAGGATCAATAAGGTATCCTCCTTTAATCAATAACTTTTTTCCCATATTCTTACCTCCAATTATAATAAGTACCGCATAATAGCTACTGCTTCACATTTTCCAATAGCATAATGGAATATGTCAGATACATCATCCAGAAATTTTTCTACTACGCGGTAGATTGGTTCTATATCTTCTCCATCTAAAATAGGCCCTTTTTCTTGATAGAATTCTTTTCTCTCCCATCTGGAAACCGACATAGCAATATGTATAGCCAGTCCCATCAGGGTATCGATTTCAATATTCTTTCCAGTGACTTCTCTAATTCTGTGAAACATATCCGAGAGCTTAACAATGACCATGGATACCTTATAGGCATACTCTTCTTTGATAAGCTGTACGTTCTCAATTGAAACAAAACCTGTATTTGCCTTTAAAAAGTAATCCAGTTCCTTTGACGCTATGCTTAGTTGAGAAGCTTCCAAGTATTTAACCAATATACTTATGATGACATCCTTTAAATAATTTTCCTGCTTTTGGTGGTCATTAACCACTTTAATTGATTTATTGCCGGAAATATAATCACTGATATTTCGGATATCCAATACGCTGATAATCGGGCTTACACAAAACACCGGCATATTTAAATCTGGTAGTTCAACCGTACTAATAATAAAATCCACATCATTAAACATTTCCAAATTTTGATTTATTTCATATACTGAAATAATTGATTTAATTTTCAGGTTAGGAATATTATTCTTGATTCGATTATATAAAGCCTTAGATAAACCTTTTCCTTCATTGCAGACAATAATAACTGTTTTCTCGTTTTGCTCTTGGTTATTATCTTCATAAGCCGCTATATATATTGTAATTGCTGCAATTTCCTCTTCAGTTAACGCCATCCCTTCTCTACTTTTAAAAATTTCAGCCATCCTTGAAGCTTCTTCATAGATTTCCGGATAACCTGCCTTTGTCTGGACAAGTAAGGGATTTGAAGTCATGATTTGAAGTTTCCTTTTCCTTAACAGAAGGTTTAAATACGCATATAGGTCATCCTTTAAGTCCTGCATATGGTGACCGTCTATATAAACCACTTCAAAATCTTTTAAATGTTGAAGCATTAAATCAATAGTGTCTTCTAGCCCTGCCCGCCTGTATTCTTTATCCTTCTTAACAAAATCGACATTACAGCTAACCAGCGTTAAGATTATATAGCAGATTTCAAATTTACTGCATCTGATTTCATAATCATCCTCCAGCTGTTCACAAATCCCCCGCGCCAATACAAAACGTCTTGTTTCTTCATTTCGCTTAATCTCGGTAATATTTTCTTTTTTTACCGTGAGGCCCTTGAGCAATCGCTTTACTGTAACAACAATGCTGATAAAGAGTATCAGCGAATCCGCATCGGAAATCAATATACCGTTTTCTTTTCTTAAGATGTTTAACATCTCATATATTGGTTCTATATCTATCCCTTTAAAATAGTTAAATGCCATGGAGCAATCCGTCGCTATCTTTTTAGTACCTTTAAAGAGTTCCTTGTGAAGTGTATTGTAATTGTATATCCTGTTTTTCACCAAAATCTTTGTAATGCACTCTATAATCTGATTGCGCATTACGACCTCTTTTCCGGAAATCCAATAACCAGACCCTTTTTTACTCTTTAGCTCTAAATTAACTTTTAGCAATTTTTCTTCCACATCTTTTAAATCGCTGAGTATGGTCGGTCTGCTGACCAGCAAATCCTTTACAAAACTTTCACTGGTTATCAGATCATCTGCCAACATTAGTTTATTAAAAATATATTCCAGGCGTTCTTGCTTATTTAGTACCGTCCTTTTTACATCATCTTTGTATAACTCATTTAAAATAATATGTTTACATTCCTGAGCGTCTTCTAAATAAATACTCGTTTTGCTTTTCTTCAAAGCGCAGCCTTTATTTTTAAGCCATGTATTAATATAATCTATATCATAATGGATCATCCGCTTACTGAGTTGATACTTGGCAGCCAATTTATTTATCGTTATATTTTCCTTGCTTTCAAGAATGTAATATAAAATAGCCTCCTGACGTTTCGTCAAGTTATACATATCATTTTGCCTCCTTAAGCCTTACTCAATACAGCTTGTATGATACATTTTATTATACCCAAATAATAATAGCCTAACAATGCCAAATGCTTTCATATTTCTTTGAAATATTTTTACATTTTATACTATGGTATAAGTTTTTTCATTTTATAATGAAATCAACTTTACACTAGGGAGCCTATATCTTTGCAATTAAAAAACGCTTGTTACTCACTTTTTAAGGAATTCCAAGCATTTTTCTTTTCATCAAGTGTCAATATTTCTGCTGGCCGTATGCAATCCTAACTTACAGCCATACTGATGTTACAGATGTAAATAAAGTCTCACATAAGCAAAAAGTTCGTTATCAAAACCGAAGCTACAACTCCGGCTATCGTCGCCACCAAAGCCCCCTGCACCGTATACCTGGTTTTGGTAATTTTAACAGATAGAAAGTAAACTGATATCGTATAAAACACAGTCTCGGTACTGCTTAGGATAATAGAAGCCATCAATCCGGCAGCCGAATCCGTTCCATAATTTTTATATATATCCGTGAGTATTCCCGTAGATGCAGACGAAGAAAACATTTTAACGATTGCCAATGTAAACACTTCTACTATCATGCCCAAACGGTCAAGCAATGGCTCTAAAAATTGCCCTAATAAATCAAAGGCCGATGATGCACGCAGGATACCAACAGCAAACAGCAGGCCAACCAATGTCGGCATGATATTAAATACAATTTTAATCCCATCTTTTGCCCCATCAATAAAAATATCATATATATTCAATTTGGACAACAATCCATAGCCCACAATATATAAAATAACACATGGCAGTATGAATGCAGATACAAAGTTCAATATATTACTCATGATATCTCCTTCCCATTATTTTTGCATAAATTACGCCTGCCAGTGTTGATACCATCGTGGCCAATATGGCAGGTACAATAATGGCTGTCGGCGCCACCGACCCATATTCACTGCGATAGGCTATAATATTCATGGGAATCAACTGTAGCGATGATATATTGATAATTAGAAAAGTACACATTTCAGTCGTAGCGATAGACTTATCCCTATTAAGTTTCTGCAATTCCTCCATCGCCTTTAATCCTGCTTGAGTCAAGTTAGTGACGAGTGTTTTTTCAATATTTTTTTGTTTCTTGTTATATCTTATCGAATTTAGAACATAAACTATAAAAAGCAAAAAGAAGAGTATAAAACTTCCGCATACTCCTCTTTCCAGTATTAACTCATATCACCTTTTTCTAAGCTATCTTATCCCTGTAATTCACAATTAATAATTCACTTGCGATTGATTCTGCTTTGTCCATAAATTCATCAAGCTTTTCTGCCACTGAGACAGTATACATAATTTCACCACATTGTGAACACTTCATGCACGGTACATTTTTAATAATAATCATGCAGTTTTTTAGTTCTGAAAAATATGTTGTGGTAGCTTCAATATAAGTACCATTTTTGCAGCTTAAACAACTTTTCATAATCATTTCACCTTCCTTGTTTTTAAATCATGTTCCCATTTATCTGGGTCCGGATAATATGCAGTTATAACCTTAGCAAACTCCCCATTACTCCCAGCAACTACATGTAAGGACTTCTGGCTAATAGTCAAGCCTAAAATCAAACAACTAGGATACGGATAATCGTCTGGATAGTCTTCAATAATATCACCGTTATCTATGGCATTTCTTATGTCTTTAGGCTTAATATTTCTTTGCCGGCATCTATTAATTACATGTTCTGTCATAAATATCAAATCTTTTTGATTTAGTATACGCAAATCTTGTATATTCATTTATCGGTTCTCCTTCTCTCAATAAAAATTCATAAAAAGGATTTTTCTTTATTATAACACAGAAATCTCCTTTATGAAAATAGAAGCTTAAAGTTGTTAAAAATCCATTTAACAAAATTGTATTTTTATGCTCTTATCTTCTCCATAACCAACACCATTTCATCCATAAACCGAAACACCACCTCCACGCAATTACTATCATAGACATAAATACTTTCCACAAGCTGCTCCACCACATCTCTTGTCAGCCTGCTTAATACCTCTATCCCGCCAAACACTTCGAAAATCCTTAAATCCTCTTCCCCTGTTATGTTACTTTCCACCATCTCATAATCAGCCAGCCTCCTTTCAAGCTCTGCTATTATTGCATTATTTTTATCTTTGATTCTCTTTAGCTCATCTTTTCCGATTTTGCCTTCCTGATATTTTTCATAACTTGAAAAATTTTCAATCCTTAACTGCTCTACTCTGTTCAGTAAAGTTTTTTTCTCACTCTCTCTTCGTTTCACCCGTTGCTGCAGATAAGCTTTTTGTATTCCGTACAACTCCTTCAGATCCGCAACCAACAATGCTTGCTTACGAATCGCTTCAAGTACAATTCCACTGAGAATCTCTTCTTTTATATTAACAGAGCAGCAATTTTCATCATGAACATCATAATAATGTCTACAATAATAAGTGGGAAGATATCTATTACGCCTTGTCATGGCATGTCTGCACCCTCCGCATTTCACAAACCCCTTTATGGGAGAATTGGGATTTCCTCTTCTACGTTTTTCTCCTTCACAATATAATGTCTGATCCTGAGTCCCTTTTCTGTGGTAGTGTTCTTGTTCTTGACCTTGTACTTTCTTATTTTCCTGTTTCTCTTTTCGAAACGATATGGCTATTTGATTAGCCTTTTCAAAAAGCTCTTTTGAGATAATGGCTTCATGTGTATTCTCACAAAGCATCCATTCTTCTTTAGGCAGAGTTTTTGTTTTTCTGGAACCAATTTCTACAACCTGCTTTTTATGAAAGAGCATATTTCCAATATATACCTGATTCTTTAGTATCCTGCCTACAATGGAACCTCTCCAGGACTTCTTTTCTTCTTGATATTTCCATTTATAGCTTACCCCTTTTCCCTGGGCATACTCCTGTGGCGTGGGTATTCCCCGGCTATTCAGGCAGCGTGCAACTTCGGCCTTGCTGCCATGTTCCAAATATAAATCAAATATAAGTCTCACAACATCAGCTGCCTCTTCGTCAATCAGCAGCTGATTATGGTCACACTCACTTTTTTTATATCCATAAGCTGCAAAAGTGGCCATGAAGTTTCCACGTTTTCTTTTTTTCATTAAATCATTTTTTACTTTAACAGAATTTTCAACACTGTAATAATCATACATCAGGTTTTCAAATGCAATACTCATATCCGGGGTGCTTCCGATATAATTATTACTATCAAAGCCATTATTCACCGCAAGAAACCGGATATCAAGAAGGGGAAAAATCTTCTCGACATAGTCACCTACTTCCGTATGATTTCTTCCAAATCTTGAAAGGTCTTTCACTATAACTCCATATATTTTTCCCTCTCTCATATCCTGAAATAACTGTTTTATACCGGGGCGATCAAAGTTTTTTCCACTATATCCATCATCTATGTATTCACTAATTGCATAAGAAATCAATTCCGGATGTTTTTCTATATAATTACGAACCAAATACCGTTGATTCGTTATACTGTTGCTCTCATCTATTAAATCTCCGTCTTCTTTTGACAGCCTAAGATATAATGCCAGATTTAGTGCCAAGCTTCTTTCCCTCCTCCTGCAAATAATTTTCAAACAAGGCAAAGCCGTCCTGATATCGCAATGTTATCTCCACCTTCTTACCAGCATAGAGTTCTATCTTCTCTATAAATGTATCCACCATATCTTCTGTCAGCTGTCGGTAATTATCATAAGAAAGCCATTCCTTTATTAATTTTATCAGAGCTTTTTGGCATTTCTCTATATCACTGTTTCTTTTTTCCAGTGCTGCCTTCGCCTCCTGAATATACTGCATTTTGACCAGATATTTTTCTCTAACTTTCCGAAATTCGTTTATCCTGTTGTTATCTGATTGGTAAGAATCATAACATGCAATATACTCCTGCTCTAATAATGCCTTGCTGTTTGCCAGACGGATTTTTTCTTTTTCTATTTTATTCAAATTATTTTCAAAAGATAACTTTACATCGCTTTCTACAATTTTCTTTATGCTTTTTAATAGATTGAGCTGCTTACGAACCGTTTCATACAGGATCTCACAAAGCTTTTCTTCCTCAATAAATTTGCTGTCACACATATTTCCCATATTTCTGTGAGCGGCACATTTAAAAACTTTATGACGGTATTTCTTCCCATCAATCATATGGTAGCCTACTGTTCTTATCATATTATTTTTACAATCCCAACAAAATAACTTTCCTGAAAAAACATTCTTCTTAAAACATTTTTCCGGACTGATTTCATTCTTGTCACGAATTGCTCTGGAGGCATGGGGATTAGGATGCTGAAAATGGTTTTCTATTAACCTGTCATCTTTAGATACGTCTTTTGACTTCCTAAGCAATTCCTGTACTTTAAAGAATTGTTCCGAACAAATGACTGCCTCATGATTATTCTCTATTCTTGTCCACTCACTTTCCGGTACAAGAACATTTTTTTCACCACTCCAAAAGTGTTTTTCTGTCTTATGGCGTATCACTGTTCCTACATATACCGGATTTTTAAGTATTCTTTCTATTGTACTAATATGCCATGCCTTTATCGCATCCGATGGTTCCCGGTAAACCCTTCCGGTTTTTACATATTGCTTCGGCGTCATAATTCCCTGCTCTTGTAGTTCCCGGCAAATCCTGTATTTTGATACCCCATTTTCATATTTCCTAAAAATTTCTTTTACAATATCAAATGTGTCTTTATCCGGAATATAATTATTGTTTTCTTCATTCATTTTATATCCATAAGGTATCATGACTGTTCGATAGAACATTCCATTCTCCTGCTTCATCTGATAGGTACTGCTTATTTTTTTTGAAATATCTTTTGCATACATCTCATGCATAAGATTCTTTAAGGAAACAGTCAAAAGTTCCTTATTACAAAATGGATCCGCACTATCATACCCATCATTAATAGAGATAAAACGAACCCCCAGAAATGGGAATACTTTCTCTATATAATTACCGGCTTCTAAATATTCTCGTCCAAAGCGAGACAAGTCTTTAGCGATAATACAATTGATTTTTCCCAATCTTACGTCCGCCATCATCCTCTCAAAAGCCGGCCGGGCAAAATTAGTACCTGTTCTGCCATCATCAATATATTCCACTACGGTCTCTATCTTCGTCTCTTTTTTCATAAAATCTCCGGCAAGTTTCCGTTGATTTTGAACAGAGTCACTACCTGTATAATCACTGTCAGTGGAAAGTCTTATATAGGCTGCAGCAAAATATTTATTTGACGGCTTCAAATTCGTTTGAGCCATTTCCTTTTTTAAATATCTATCAGCAGTTCTAGACATCTTTACATACACCTCCCTGAATGCTGCTGCCAGGCGGTATTGGAGTCAATGAGCGGCAAGCTTGCTTAGCTTTACCTCCTGATAATGTAAGATGCCCCGCACTTTCAATTACTCTACATAAGGTCTGGTATTCATCTTGATATTTAAAATAAATCTCCACCTTTTTGTCTTCATAAATTACTATTTTATCAACCATTGTGATTATAACTGTTCTATTAATACTTGTTATGTTTTGATATATTTTAAAATTATCAAGCCAATCATTGGATACCAGTCCCTGCTTAAATACTTTTACTATTTCCTGGCGGATATTATGTATGGATATTTCTAATTCTGAACTTTTATCTTCGTATACTTTTTTAAACTGCTTATATTCCTCAAGGGAAATAGTGCCTTCCGATAAATCTTTATGCAAAGCCAGTTCACTTTTTTTGCACTTGCCTAATTCCTCATATCGGCTCAATATTTCTTCATCATTGGCAATAATATCTTCATAACTGATTTCAATTTTTTCCAATTCTTTAAGCATTGCTTCCATTTCTACCAAACTGCTTATGTGATTCTTAATCGTGTCCAGCAAAATAACGAATAGCTTTTTTTCATCAATGCTATGTCTTGTGCAACCCTTTCCACGATTATAAGTGGTGCAGATATAATAAATATTTTCAATTTCTTTATACCGGCTGATTCTCCTTACCATAATCCTGCCGCAGTCACCACAATAAAGCATACCTGATAAGGCATATAAGGAATCTGCATTGGGAGATACTCTTGTATCTACCTTTAATTGCCTTTCCACATTTTCAAAGTCAGATTTAGAGATAATCGCCTCGTGATTATTTTCAATAACGCACCATTCGTACTCCGGCCTTTCTATTATTTTAGAAATTTTATAACTGACTTTTCTTCTTTTACCCTGTTCCAGAGTTCCTATATATATTTTATTTGTGAGAATCCGCATAACCGTTTGTACAGGCCATTTTGCTTTCGACTTTGTCTGAAAACCACTTTTGTAGTTAATTCCCAATGTTTTCTTATATTCTGATGGTGTAATAACTCCCAATGCGTTTAGTTTGTCTGCAATTGCGGCAGCGCTGATACCGCTCAGCTTCCATGCAAAAATCCTTTTTACAATATCCGCAGCATATTCATCCGGCACAATTTTATTTTTATCATCCCCGGCCTTTTTATATCCATAGGCGACATAAGATCCTACATATAGTCCATTTACCCGCATTACTTCCTGATGGCTTCTTATTTTGCCGGATATATCCCGGCTGTAATTATCATTTACAAAATTCTTTACAGGAATTAAAAGATTAATGTCACTCTCCGTTGCCGTGAGACTGTCAAAGCGATCCAAAACAGATAGAAAACGTACATTCAAGGAAGGAAATATTTTCTGTACATATCTTCCTGCATCAATATAGTCGCGCCCTAATCTTGATAAATCTTTTACTATGACCATATTGACTTTTCCCGCATAAATATCATCCCGCATACGGCGAAACCCTGGGCGCTCAAAATCAAGTCCGGAAAATCCATCATCAATATAAATATCATATAAGGTGACATTTAGCATAGACTTTAATTCGTTGAGAATTAATGCCTTTTGATTGGCAATACTATTACTCTCCGTTTTATTATATTTAAGTGATGAAGATAAATCCTCATCCTCTTTAGACAAACGAAGATATATGGCAGCCATATAAGAATTGTTTAATTTATTATCCATATTATTCTCTCCTAATTTTTAGTGTTAAAGATCTGACTATAAAATCAGGGTTTCACATATGGATTTAGCCCTGACTATAGTCTTACATGCCTTCACTCATTTGTCTAATGATTCTTTCAAAATATACTCTCATTTGCCGTCCTCAGGATTAGCTCACGAAGCCGGTCCGTTAATGTGACCGTTGTCTCTACAAAGCTTATTTTTACAATATAATCATCATGACGATAGACATATGGATTACCTATTTTTTTCATATAATCTTGTACCCGTTTTTCCCGGCTTAGTTTATTATTAACTTCAACGTTTCTTATATCAACCAAAGACTCTGCATCTACTGTTTTTATATCTACTTCTCCCATATTTTGAATTCCCTGTTTCCCTTCTGCCAATCTTATCGCTCCTTTTTGTCCTTTACAAAACAATATATTTTTTACTGCTTGTCTTATATGCGAAGAAAAAGGACTATTCTTATGTCATATGGGGCCACGCAATCCCCTTTTCCGTAAGTATTGCAGTAATATTTTCGCCAAATCCTGAGCATTGGGCAGGATGCGTGCCCGTTCCTTTCTCTGCTTGTTGGCATACTTTTGGCAGTAGTAGGACATCTGTTTCTGGTGGATGGACATTGTCAATGGAGGGTAAGCGAGAGAAAGAAATATCAAAAAAATATTAGATATCATATAAATGAGAGTGGAGAATTTGACAAGGTTGTTATATAATATAAAAGAAGATATACGATTAGAAAAAAGTGCAATATATATTATATGGAGTAGGAGCAATACTTATGGGAATGATATTGGATGAGAATATAAAAGCAGAAAATCTTTCTGAAAGAATAGTTATATTGATTAAAAAAGCAATGATGGAAGGGGAATTAAAACCAGGTGATAATCTTCCTTCAGAACAAGAACTAGCAGTAAGCTTAGGTGTGGGAAAGTCTAGTGTTAGAGAAGCAATTAAAATGTTACAGGTACTTGGAATCGTCGAAATTAAGCAAGGAAGAAAAACTAAAATCAGAAAAAAAATAGGTGGGGATATGTTGACACCATTACTATTTGAATTTATTTTACAGCAGAGTCCAAATAAAGAATTATATGAATTTAGAATAATGTTTGAAGTATCTGCTTCGGAATTAGCAATGCAAAAGGCTACAACAGAGGATAAACAGAATTTGAAAAAAGAGTATGAAGGATTTGTAGAAAAGCATAAGTTAGGAGTAGCAACTGTAGAAGATGACATTAAGTTTCATGAGATGATTGTGGAGATAACGAGAAATGAATTTGTGATTAAAATCGGAAAGACAGTTTTTGAGCTTTTTAAGGGTCCGCTTTTGAATTCTCAAAAGTATTCTTCAGAGATTGCATGTGAGGATCATAGAAAAATAGTAGAGGTTTTTTGTGAAGATGTACCAAATTATTCTAAACTGAGGGAAGCTATTTACGATTCATTAAATACATACATAAAAGTGTTAGACATAGAATAGACAGATACTTGAGAAAAGCATATAAAAGCATATAAAAGTACTAGATTGAAAGTACTTTTTTTGTGTAAACATATATTATAAAGGCATTGACATAAATTCCAGACGAGCATATAATATCAGATATAAGATATCTGATATGTATAGAGTAGCAAGGTGGACATTAATAGTGCAAGATGTAAAAAGAAAAATTCATGAGAAATGAAAGGAGAAAGCTATGGAATATAATAATTTAAACTATTCGGGTGATAGTGCTGCACATAGGCGGGCTTCGTATAAAGGAAGCGGATTTGATCCCAAAGATATGAACAAACCACATATAGGAATAGCCAATACATTTTCAGAAGCATCACCTGGTCATTCACATTTTAGACCACTGGTAGATGTCATTAAAAATGCAATATGGGAGGCAGGTGGGATACCGTTTGAATTCGGCGTACCGGCAACTTGTGGTAATGTTGCAATAGGTACAAGGTTTTTAAGATATGAAATGCCTATGCGTGATACAGTAGCGGCAAGTATTGAGCTAGTTAGTTCTATTCAGCTATTTGATGGTATAGTGTTGACAGCCGGCTGTGATAATATTGTTCCTGGTGCACTGCTGGCAGCTGCACGAACGGAAAAACCAGCAATTATGCTTACCGGAGGGCCGATGTCGGTGGGAGACTACGATGGGAAGCCGATAGTTCTTTCGGATGTAAATGAGGAAGTATTTGGGAATGTGGCCAAGGGTCGGTTTGATAGCCAAAAATTGAATAGAATGGAGTATGCATCATGTCCGACATTTGGGGCCTGTCCAACACTTGGGACTGCAAACACAATGCAGATTTTAGCGGAATCTATGGGGATGACATTATCAGGAGCATCTGTAATCCCTTCTTGGGGAACGGATAAGTTTATCAGCGCCAGGCACACAGGAAATCGAATTGTTGATATGGTTAAAGAAGGATTAACACCTTCCAAAATCATTACGAGAAAATCATTGGAAAACGCTATCATTATGGATATGGCAATTGGAGGTTCTACAAATGCAGTACTACATATTCTTGCAATAGCAAAAGAATTAGAATTAGACATTACTTTGGATGACTTTGATAGATTAAGCAAAATAGTGCCTAATATTACGAACTTAAGACCTAGCGGTCTATATACAGTAGATAAACTTGCGGCAGCAGGTGGCGTTCCCGGGATTATGAAACAACTAGAGGTATTTCTTAATAAAGACGAGTTGACTGCAGACGGAAAAACTATTGGGGAAATCTTGGAGAATACGCCCAATATAAAAAATGAGATTATTAAAAGTATAGAAGACCCTTTGTGTAATGATGGTGGAATCGCAGTGTTAAAAGGAAATCTTTCAGAAAATGGTGCTATTATAAGAACTTCAGCAGTGAAACCGGAAATGAGAAGATTTGTTGGACGGGCAAAAGTGTATGATAGTGATGAAGAGGCTTTTGAAGCACTAGTTGCAGGGATTATAGTACCGGGAGATGTGATTGTGATTCGCTATACCGGACCTAAAGGAGCCCCAGGTATGGTAGAGGTCATGTTGACAGCAGATGCACTGGTTGATTTTGGGTTAGATACTTCCGTAGGACTTATAACAGATGGGAGATTTTCGGGATTTAATTATGGTCCAATAGTGGGACATGTGTCTCCGGAAGCAGCTGAAGGTGGTTTGATTGCATATGTTCAAGAGGGAGACACCATTGAGGTTGATATACCTAAAAGAAAAATCATCCTTCATGTGGATAATAAAATAATTGAAGAAAGAAAAAAGGTTACAATATTAAAAAAACCAGTACTACAAAAAGGCTTTGTGAAGTTATATGCAGAAAATGTACTACCTGCACATGAAGGAGCAGCAATGCAAAAATGGTAAAACAATCCTCCCGGATTAATATTAATCCGGGAGGATTGTTTTCTGCTTATTGATAAATAACAGATTTATTTCCATATCAATCACCTAGTGTAATCCACACTAGTATAGCTTTGGACATCATTTATTGTTTGCTTAATGTGTTCCATGTGATTAATCATTGTTTTTGCTGCTTCATCGGAATTACGTTGCTTGATTGCGTCCATAATTGGCATATGCCAGGGTATTTGCATTTTTTCTTTCTGCGTAGATACAATTGCAAATTTTTGATATTCGTTATTACTGGTAAGAATTAAATTAAGAATCCTATAAATAGTGGTGTTTTTTGACATTTTTGCAATGGCAAGATGAAACATTAAATCCTGTTCATACCATAGCTGTCCATGATTAATGGCATACATATATTCAAAAAGAATGTTTTCTAAGTTTCTAATCTCTTCATCAGTAGCATTGATACATGCTTCAGCTGCTGTTTTTGCCTCCAGAAGTATTCTTACTTCAAGCACTTCCTTCAACGTATGTTGATCGGCATCGGCGACAAAATCGATTAATTTACCGGCAGATTTAAGTTTTTCCGCGTGTTGGATTGAATTTCTTAAAAAGGTTTCTCCTAACTCAGTTAGGACCCTACCTTTGTTACTGACCTTTTCAAGAAGCCCTTCTTTCTCGCAATCTAATAAAATTCGTCCAATAGTAGCTTGAGAGAGGCCGATTTTTGTTTTTAAATATGAAGCGCCCACGGGTAATCCATTGGATTTGATTTCTTTTAAGATATTTATTTTATCATTTTCTAAAAGCATGTTATCTAAATCCTTTCCTTGCTTAATAGTTGAGTATTAAAAATAGTTCGGGTGGTTAATGTATGCTTATACTAATTATATAGATTTATGTCATTATGTCAAGTGTCGTTTTAAAAGGGAAAACTATTGCAGTTCAAAGAAAAAGATGATCAATACAAAGAGAAATTATTGGAAAAGGAAAGAATGTGCTTGACAATATAATAGATGGAAACTATAATAATAATCAAACATTAATATCAAATGATTAATGTATGATTTATCATGAATAATGAATGGCAGACGAAAGCCAGAGAAAGGAAGGTGTTTCTAAATGCCTAAGTATTATTTGGGAATTGACCAAGGAACTACTGGAACTACAGCCCTGTTAATGAATGAAAATTGGGATATTGCCGGACGAGGATATAAAGAACAGAAACAGTACTTCCCTAAACAAGGGTGGGTTGAGCAAGATCCGATGGAGATATATGAAAATGTATTATCTGCTGTGAAGGTAGCAGTATCTTCTTCACAGGCATATATGCATAATATTTGTTGTATTGGAATTGATAACCAAGGAGAAACGGTTATGATGTGGGACAAGCAATCAGGACAACCGGTTTATCCTGCGATTGTATGGCAAGACACAAGAACAGCAAAAGAAGCAAGTCGAATAAAAGCGGTGCATGAATCAATCATTAGAAAAAAAACAGGACTTATTATAAATACATATTTTAGTGCGACAAAGATACGTTGGTTAATTGATAACGTTGCTGATGTAAAAGATAAAATTGCAAAAGGAAATATCCAAGTAGGAACATTAGATACTTGGTTAATATGGAAATTGACCAATGGGAAAGTTTGTGCGACAGATCAGTCTACGGCTTCTAGAACAATGTTATTTAACATTCATACAAAAACATGGGATGATGAGCTTCTGGATATATTTGGAATTCAAAGAAATCTTCTTCCCGAGATTCATGACAGTGCATATGTGTATGGGAATACAGATCCAAAAGAATTTTTTGGAATATCGATACCCATTAGTGGAAATATCGTTGACCAACAAGCAGCGCTTTTGGGACAGAACTGCCTAATTCCAGGCACTATAAAGACAACATATGGAACAGGTTGCTTTATGTTAATGAATACCGGAAACCAACCGATAATATCGCCCAATGGATTGTTAACAACAGTGGGATGGGGACTTAATAATAATCAATTGACGTTTGTATTAGAGGCGGGAATTTATATAGCGGGTGCTGCGATTCAATGGTTGCGCAGTGGTTTAGGCATAATTAAAACAGTTGCGGAGTCTGATAGATTAGCAAAAAGCGTTATGGATACCGAAGGATTATATTTTGTGCCAGCTTTTTCAGGATTAGCAACACCTTATTGGAATCAAAATGCAAGGGGAACTATAGTTGGGATTACTGGTGGAATCAAAAAGGAACATATTGTACGAGCCACGTTAGAAAGTATTGCCTATCAAGTGAAAGATAACTTGGATTTGATGGAAGCAGAATCAGGGATACAAACAAAAGTAATGAGGGTAGATGGTGGAATTACAGCAAATGATTTTTTAATGCAGTTTCAGGCAGATATCTTGGGAATACCTGTAGACGTACCAGTGATTAATGAAGCAACAGCATTGGGGGCGGCTTATCTGGCAGCCATCGGGGTAGGGGAAATAAATGATTTTGAAAGTTTGAAAAGTAGTTGGAGACTAAAAAAACGCTATGAGCCCAGAATAGACACTTCGAAGCGAGACATGCTTTTGCATCAATGGCATAGAGCGGTAGAGCGGTCTAAAAACTGGATCGAATAGAAAAATTTTGAGAAAGGAAAAGGCGATTATGATGAAAACTGATGTAGTTATTGTTGGAGCGGGTGCCGTAGGATGTGCCATAGCGCGAGAACTATCCAAGTACAAATTGGATGTAATTGTAGTCGAAAAAAAAGAAGATGTTGGAGGAGATGCTTCGAAGTCTAACAGTGCAATTATTCATACAGGATATGATGCAGCGCCAGGGACATTAGAATCTCAGTTGGTCGTTGCAGCAAATCCCATGTATGACGCACTTTGTAAAGATCTGGATATACCATTTGAAAGAATTGGAGCGATTTTACCAGCTATTACGGAAGAACAGTTCAACAGTCTTCCTGCAATTAAAGAAAAGGCTATGAAAAATCGTGTATATGATGTGGAATTCAAAACAAAAGAAGAACTTCTTGCTATTGAACCAAATCTGAATAAGGAGGTTAAAGGTGGATTATATATTCCAAGAGAAAGCATTATTGATCCTTTTATATTAGTTCAGGCATTGGCGGAGAACGCAAATGAAAATGGCATACATTTTCTCTTGAATACAGAAGTAACAGGTATTCAAACAGGTGATAAGTGTATTAATATGGTGGAGACAACAGCTGGTACTATTGATACAACCTATGTAATTAATGCAGCTGCTTTGCATTGTGATGATATTGCGGCAATGGTAGGCAAGGCAGACTACAAAATAGTTGCGCGTAAAGGAGAATTTTACATTCTGGATAAGAATACTTCTTGCAAAGTAAATAAGATTGTATTACCAATTCCGACTAAGGTGACAAAAGGAAAACTAATGTGTCCAACCATTCATGGGAATATGCTAGTAGGTCCCACAGCAGAGGATATCGACAATAAGGTCGATAAATCTACAAGTAAAGAAGGCCTTGATACAATTGCAGTTGATGTAAAAAAGATGATTCCGGGAGTGGCGCTTAGAGATACCATTACTCAATATAGCGGACTTAGACCAAACAGAAATCCAGAAGGACTCCGTTTTGATATGTACGATGACTTGAAAGGGTATATTAATCTTTCGGGAGTGCGTTCTACAGGCTTAACACTCTGTATATCTATTGCTAAATATGTGGTGGAGCAGATGATAGAGCATGGCATGGAAGTATCTTTTAAAGATGATTTTATTTCAAAAAGAAAGGGAATCCCGTGTTTCCGTCTTATGACGGAAGAAGAGCAAGAAGAGATTATCAAAAAAGATTCGAGATATGGCAATATTGTTTGCCGCTGTGAAACGATTACAGAAGGCGAAATTGTGAATGCAATTCATAGATCTGTAGGAGCTACTAGCATGGATGCGGTAAAACGGCGTGTACGGGCAGGAATGGGCAGATGTCAAGGCGGCTTCTGCGGGCCGAAGGTTATTGAAATCATTGCCAAAGAATTAGCAATTTCGCCAGAACAAGTTAATAAGAATATTTCAGGTTCATATATGGTTGCAAGAAAGGCAAGATAGGAATGGGTGAGAACGATGTTAGAAATGAAATGTGATGTAGCGATTATCGGGGGTGGACCAGCGGGACTGTCAGCAGCAGTGGCCGCAAAGAAAGAAGGGGCAGACAAGGTTCTTATTATTGAAAGGGATAACGCACTTGGTGGAATTTTACAACAGTGTATCCACCCGGGATTTGGATTGAATTATTTTAAAGCGGAATTAACAGGGCCGGAATATGCAGGTAAATTTGCAGAAGAAGCAAAGGCGTTGGGTGTAGAGTGTATATTGAATGCAATGATTATCAATATGCTGCCGGTGGAGAAAAGCGCTATTTGTGTAAATGAAGAACATGGGGTTGTAAATATAAAAGCAGGTAGTATTGTATTGGCAATGGGATGTAGAGAAAGAACAAGAGCTAATATCGTGATTCCGGGAACAAGGCCTGCGGGAGTATATACAGCAGGTGCTGCACAAAGATTAATAAATCGTCAAAACGAAATGGTAGGAGAAAAGATCGTTATCTTAGGATCTGGAGATATAGGGATGATTATGGCGAGGCGCATGACTTTGGAAGGTGCAAAAGTAGTTGCAGTTATTGAGATAATGGACTACCTGGCAGGATTAACGAGAAATAGGGTACAGTGCCTAGATGATTTTGGTATTCCATTGAAATTATCACATACGATTACAAAAATTGTGGGTAATGAGCGTGTTATAGGTGTTTATGTGGCACAAGTAGATAATAAAAAGCAACCGATTAAGGAAACGGAAGAATATATTGATTGTGATACGGTTCTATTATCAGTAGGCCTATTACCGGAAAACGAATTAACTAAAAAGGCTGGAATTGAAGTCAATCCAATTACAAATGGACCTATTGTAAATCAATATATGCAGACTGCTTCAGAGGCGGTGTTTGCTTGTGGAAATGTTGTACATGTTAATGATCTTGTAGATAATGTAACGATAGAATCTATGAAGGCAGGCAAATATGCAGCACAGTATGTTATGAAAACCAGGGTAGAAGCAATTAGAGAAGTCAGTTCTATTACAGGAGACAATGTTAGATATATATGTCCACAGAAAATTGTAATAACAAAAGAAAACGAAAAAGTTAGACTGTATTTTAGAGTTTTGACGCCAGAATTTAATGTTGTGATAACTGTTTCATCGAATGGCGTAGAAATTGCAAAGAAAAAAGCAAAGAGAGTAAATCCGGGAGAAATAGAATTCATTGAAATTGATACAGTGAAAGTCCAAGGTGAGGAAGTAACAGTATCAGTAAATAAACAAGGAGGGGCAGGCTTATGCGCAAAGAAATAATATGTACGGTATGCCCAATGGGGTGCCCTATTACCGTTACTGGAGAGGGGGACAAAATCGAAGAGGTAGCAGGCTACACATGCAAAAAGGGGTTGGAATATGCAGCAAATGAATTTGCACATCCAGTAAGAATTCTTACAACAACAGTTAAGACTAAAGATGAAAAAAATCCATTACTTCCGGTGCGATCAGAGAAACCAGTTCCAAAAGAGAAGATTATGGATTGTATGGCAGAAGTAAAGAAAGTACGAATCAATAAAAAAATTAACAGATATGATGTTATCATTTCCGATATATGTGGCACTGGAATTGATATTGTAGCAACCGGGAATTATTAAGCAGTATCATAGAACGATGAATTTAAGGAGGATAAGGAATGAAAGAATTCAAAGGAGTAGTAGTTGCAATGGTAACCCCATTCAAGGAAGATGGAAGTGTTAACTATGAACAGGAGGAGAAATTAGTAAGACATTTTATCAAGCAAGGTGTCAATGGTATCTTAGTAAGTGGAGGAACAGGTGAATACAGCACGTTATCTATTGAAGAAAGAAAAAAAGTCATTGCTTGTGCAACAGAAATCATTAAGGATACGGAAGTATTCTCTATTGCGGGAATTAGTTGTAATGCAACAAAGGATACTGTAGAACTTGCTAAGTATTCGGGTGAAGTAGGTGCAGATTATGTTTTGGCATTACCGCCATATGCAATTCCGGTTTCAAAAACAGGGATGGTTGATTATTTTAAAGAAATAAAGAATAGCACAAACGCTAGATTAATCTTATATCATTTCCCGGGAGAAACAAATGTTGAATTGTCGGCAGAAGAAATTGTGGAAATGGGTCGTGAAGGAATCTTTGACGCAGTTAAGGATACTGCCAGTATGGAACATACGATGGAATTGATTGTAGCAAATGGGCATAAGAAGAATCTAAAGATTTCAAATGGTTTTGATTCACTGGTTTTAGCTTCACTTGCAAGCGGCGCGGATGCAATCATTACAGCAGGTGCAAATATGGTTCCTAATCAATTTGTTAAAATATATAAACTGATCAAAGAAAATAACGTAGCCGCCGCCGCCGCAATTTATGAAGAAATTATGCCACTGCTTAACCTCCAGGAAAAAGATGGTAATACAGAAGTCGCTATATGTAAATATTGTTTAAAGCTTCAAGGAATAGATGTTGGGATTCCGAGAAAACCGGTCACAGATATTTCGAACGAGGCAAAAGAGGCGGTTAAGAAAAGATTTAGTGAAATAAACTATTAAGTAACTCTACTATCATATCTAGATAAGGAGAAGGAATATGGAAATGAAAAAAGATTCAAGAGATAAGAGGATTGATTTCTATGGGGGGAAATATGTAACTTTTGTTCCATTTATTATTTTCATGGTTACCTGTGTTATTCAAGCAATAACAGGAACTTCAACGCTGGAAGCCTTTTGGGTAAATGCATTTGTATGTTTGATTATTGGAATGTTTCTATCAAAAAATATTGGAAATTATTTTAGTGCAATTACGGAAGGTATGGGAAGCAACCTTATTATGACAGCGATCATGTGTTGGATATTTGGAGGCGTGTTTGCGGCAATTTTAAAAGGTTCAGGTCTGGTAGCCGGGCTGATATGGTTATGCCTAAAAATGAATATAACAGGTGGATTATTTGTTGCATTTACATTTTTGATTGGTTCGATTTATTCTTCAGCGACCGGAACAAATCTTGGGACAGTTACGGCACTTACAATGGTTTTGTATCCGGCGGGCATTGTTATGGGGGCTAATCCAATTGCATTGGCAGGGGCTATCTTGAGTGCAGGCGTTTTTGGAGATAATTTTGCACCTATATCTGACTCAACCATTGTTGCAGCAGCGACGTTAAGCGTAGATGTTCCTACCGCAGTTAAAATCAGAATTCCGTATACCACAATTGCAGGTGTCATAACGTTTGGTATTTTTCTTATTATTGGAAATATTGGCGGGACGGCAGCTATGGTAAATGTGTCCGAATATGATAATATAATAGCTCAAGCTTCGCCAAAAGGTCTTTTGATGTTAATACCTGCAGTAATTACAATTGTTCTGGCATTTAAAGGGAAACCACTTATTCAGGCCATCACATGGGGAATAATTAGTAGTCTTGTCATTGGAGGCATTAGTGGATTGATAACTATGGATATGGTTGTTAATGTAGTAGACGGTCAATTAGGAGGGTTTGTGGTTGATGGTATTGGAGGATTTGCCAATATAATATTACTAATTATGATGATTGGTGCATTATCTTATATCATGCAGGCTAGTGGAGCGATGGATTCATTATTAGATATCATTAAGCAAAAATTCATTAAAACCATGAAACAAGCAGATATTATGAACTTTTTCATTATTTTTATTTCCGCAGTTCCATTGTGCAATGGTATTGTCGCAGAGATTATTGCAGGTCCGCTTATGAAGGAGGTATGTGATGAATATAAAATTAGCAGGTATCGTGCAGCTAACTTTGCTGATGCAGTAAATTGCGGACTAAGTGGATTCCTTCCATGGGGAGGATCAACATTGGTATTATGTGCGTTAACTAAAACGGTTAACGAATCCTATAGTTTTGTTCCGGTTTTTTCTAATCCGGTGGAATTAATGCCTTATTCGATTTATCCTGTTTTAATTATTGGAATTTATTTCTTGTCAGCGGCTACAGGGATAGGAAGCGGGTACGATCAAAAGCAGTGGGAAAAGGCGAAAAAGCTAGGTAAAGTATAGTAATAGAAGGGAAAAAGGATGAAAAGTTTTCAGAGTTATATTCCAACTAGAATTATTTTTGGTACCGGTACTTTAAAAGAGCTTGGTCAAATTAAATTGCCGGGGAAGAGAGCATTGTTATGTGTTACTGATGATAGATTAATGGAAACCTTAGGAATTCAACAAAAAGTTATTGATTTATTAAAAGTAAATCATATTGAAGTTGTTATGTTTGATAGTGTCACACAAAACCCAACCAGAAAAGGTGTTGTAGAGGCTGCCTTGACGGCAAAAGAGAACAAATGTGATTTCTTTATTGGCTTAGGTGGAGGAAGCAGTATTGATACAGCTAAAGCGGCATCTATTATGATGGCGAATGAGGGAGATTTGTGGGACTATGCACAGGCTGGGACAGGTGGGCGTAAAGAAGTGAGAGGAGCATTTCCGGTTGTTACTATTACAACAACTGCTGGTACAGGAACAGAATGTGATCCTTGGTGTGTTATTACGAACGAAGATACAAAAGAAAAACTTGATTTTGGAACAGATGCAGTATTTCCGGTTGTTTCAATTATTGACCCGGAATTAATGTTGACACTTCCACCAGTATTAACATTATACCAAGGGTTTGATGCATTGTTTCATGCTATAGAGTGCTATATTGCTAATTGTTCGGTTGACTTTACAAATATCTATTGTATCGAAGCCATTACGCGAATAGTTAAATGGCTTCCAATCGTGCATGAAGACGGTTTAGATATTGAAGCAAGAACCAATATATCATATGCAGCAAATGTATTATGTGGATATGCACAATCGCTTTCAGCAACGATATCACCACATATTATTGGGCAATGCATGAGCGGACTGTATCCTGAATTTGTACATGGAGCAAGTCTGATAGTTACTGCTGAAGAGTATTATAAGATGGTAATAGAAAAAGGATACATATTGGATAAATTTGAAGCAATGGGAGAAGCAATGGGAGAAACTTTTGTTGAAGGTAAAAAAGGTTATTCATTCTTAGTTGGATTAGTTAAGTTATTAGATAAAACTGGTATGAGAAATCTCCCAATGTCCCAATTTGGCGTTAAGAAGAATGACATTGAACAAATTGCACAGAATTCTATGACAATTGGATTTGATTTTGATCCATACACACTGACAAAAGATGACATCATTTCGATCCTTGAAAAGACATATTACTAAGACTATTTTTGTGAGGGCAGTATTTTAGAATGGAGTGATTAGAGCGTTTAAAGACGGCGGTTCTTAAGAGAACTGCCGTTTTAGAGTTTTAGGAAATTTAAAGGTCCCACAGGTTTTCTCGATGTATGAAGAATCCAAAGCAGGGAATGATTATTCCGTTTGATGACGAGTAATAGATTTTTTATTATGATTCAGCGCTGTCCATTCAAAAAACTAAAACTTTTGATTAAAAAGTTATATTTTTAGTTAGGGCTAAATCGGTGAAACCCTTGATTTTTTATAGGATTTCTTCAACTCGTCATTATTATACCTCATTCTCCTGCTGGCGTTGCCGCCCAGCCAAGACCTAATATATTAGCTACAAAATTAGTCGATATGTATTCCCTGGCGAGATGATCTTTTGGTATCCGAGGAAACAAAAAGTTAATGACAGGACTTAAGAATCTGGACATTGCCGCCATCAGTCCCCCAACTTCAGCAATTTTAAGTACTCCTGTCCACATGGACACAATTCCAAGCATTGTAATGCATAAACTAATAGCTTCCTTTGATGAATCAATAATTGCCATAGATATGGCTTCCATATTACCGGTCAGGGCACCGACCACAATGCCTATAATAATCATAATGCCCCACATATAGTTTAGCAAGCTTATCACCATCCTTTCTACATTTATATTCACAACAAAAGAGTTAATTCCAATTTTGCTGATTTAAACCATGCGGCTGGTCATTGGCTTCAGGCAATGGATTAAGTTGATAGATCATCCCGGACAGACATACCGCATAAAAATTAAATCAGCCGGAGATTTACCTAGAAATTTCCTATTAGCAAAAAAGGCTGAGGCTGCCACCGGATAAATTGAGGAAATAACCAAAATCGAGGGCGTAAATTTTACACCCTCAAGTCAAAGCGGATATTTGCAATCCGCTTTCGCTCCTTGCACGTATTCCCGGTGGGCACACGATATAACCTTATTGCCACTTCCCTGATAAGGTTATATTTACATTTTCTTTATCATCCACTGTTTAACCGAGTCATCAGCAAAAGAAACTTCAATGGCATTTTCAGTGATTTTTCCAATGTCTAAATCAAAATATTTACTAAGAACATCGAACTCGCGGCTTAAGGTTGTGTTAGAAACTAAGCGGTTATCTGTGTTAACCGTTGCCTTTATCCCCTTCTCCATAAACTTTTTTATCGGATAAGTTTCCAATGCACGGACGGCTTTTGTATGTAAGTTACTGGTTGGACACATTTCTATGCCAATCCCTTTTTTTGCACAGTCTTCCATCAGCGCCTCATCTTTTTCCAGGGCAATACCGTGCCCTATTCTTTTTGCTCCTAGTGCCATCGCCTCCCTGACATTCTCCGCACTACCGCATTCTCCTGAATGTATTGTAAAAGGTACGCCAAGTCTCTTAGCTTCCAGAAATACGTCCTCATAAAGCTTTGTTGGATACCGAATCTCATCTCCAGCCAAATCAATGGCACAAATACCATTTCCCAAGAATTCTCTTGCAATTTTTAAAGTATCCATATTCTGTAATGAAGCGAAATGACGCATACAGCATAGAATCACATTCCCCCTGATTTCATAGCCCTGCTCAGCCTGGCGGATGCCTGAAATAACAGCTTCAATCATATCTTCTGAAGATAATCCCGGAACCTTTGTCAATAAGGGCGCAAAACGGATTTCCTGATATATAACGTTCTCTGATGCAGCATCTTTCATCAATTGATATGCAGCAACTTTAAAATTCTCTTTCGTTTCCAAACAACTTAAAGGCAGCTCAAACTTCTGTAGATATTCGGACAAATCTGCACAGGAGTCATCCACCTGCAGGCGGCCTCGCAGTTCTCCCTCTTCCGGAAGAGACTTTCCCATATTCTCAGCAAGTTTTTGAATCGTTGGCAGAGACAAAGACCCATCTAAGTGGCAATGCAATTCTACCTTTGGAAACTCTACATACTTATTCATATCTTTCACCTCTTTCTTTATTTGTTTCTGTTAAAAATTGATATATTTCCCGCTTCTTAACCCCCCGGTCTGCTGCAACGGCTTTCATCGATTCCTTCTTCGTCATCCCTTTATCAAGATAAATATCCAAATGTGCCTGAATCGTTATCTGTTCCCACTGCTTCCGGGCTTCTTTTTGAAGCTCTTCAATATCCGTACCTTCAATAACAATAACATATTCACCTTTTGGCTCATGCTCTTTATAATATGACACAGCTTCTTCAAGTGTAGTTCTCATAATCGTTTCATATCTTTTTGTCAATTCCCTGCACAATGTAATCTGGCGATTGCCTATGGCATTTTTCAAAGTATTCAGCGTCTTTGGCAATCTGTGTGGCGCTTCATAAAAAATAGTTGTCCGCAGCTCATTCTTCAGGCGTTCTAATATAAAGCAGCTTTCTTTTTTGCTCGCAGGCAAAAAGCCTTCAAAGCAAAACCTCCGGGTACTGAGTCCTGATAGTGTCATTGCCGTTATGCAAGCCGCTGGTCCAGGCAGGGATGTCACCTCAATGCCTGCTTCATAACACATTTTAACAAGTTCTTCTCCAGGATCGGAAATAGCTGGTGTTCCGGCATCGGTCACTAAGGCAATGTTTAAGCCATTTAACAATTGGCTAATTAAAAAACGGGCTTTATCAATTTTATTAAACTCATGATAACTTGTCATGGGTGTTTTGATTTGAAAATGATTTAATAGTTTCAAGCTATGTCTTGTATCTTCAGCGGCAATCAAGTCAACAGTTTTCAGGGTTTCCAGTACCCGTAAAGTGATATCGTCTAAATTTCCTATTGGTGTGGCACATAAAAATAATTTCCCGGACATCTTCTACTCCTTTTACATATAAACGTATGATTCAAGTCAATTATATCACAAACCTTAAACATCTTACTAAGAATATTTGACAAAAATAGTATGCCAATATAAAATAAGTTTATCTGAATACATTTTAATAAACGGAGGATATAAAGAATGGATTATGACAAGCTTACATTAGAAGAAATCAAAAAGGGATACTGCTTTGATCCGGAAGAAAAGGCATATGTTTGTAATTATTGTGAACATATTTTTCAATTAGGGCATGTTTATCCTATCAGCGGTAGTTTTTTTGAACCCGAACAGGCCGCTGCCAAGCACATCGAAGAAGACCACCGGGGACAATTAAGGCAACTGCTCCGTAACGATACACGGTACAGTACACTGACTGATAAGCAGAAAGAATTACTTACTCTTATCCATTCAGGCATGTCAGATGATGAGATTGCAAAAGAACTTGGAATTTCGGTTTCTAAGATAAGACGTCAAAAGTTTACGTTTCGTGAAAAGGCAAAACAAGCCAAGCTGTATCTGGCTATTTTCGAGTGCGTATTTGAAGATGAAGGAGTCAATGAAAAGACAGATGACCTAGTATATAAATAATCTTATACTCTAAGAAGAAACCTTATGGAATCATACTCTATGAGGTTTCATTTTTGTGTATCGATTGATAATTAACTTAGTATCATTTCCAACTCCTTCAATTTTTCAATAACCTCCTCATCCTTTCTCAAGACGCCATAACTGTCATTTAGGAGAATTCCTTTGTATAGGCTTGCCCTGACATCATTTTCTACGTCAAAAGATGAAACGACGACTTTATCTGCGATATGGGAATAATAGAAATCACCCTGATAATTGCCGGTTATATTTTTTATCTCTTCTATATATTTGAGCAAAGATTTTATTGCTTTCTCCTGCTGGTTCATCGCCAAATAAGTATCCACTAAAATGTCTGTTGCACACATAATCCCTGCGCCCACAATCTGTGTTATCACCAAATAATCTTCAGCACATTTAAGAGCAGCATCATACTGCTTATTTTTCAGATAAAGTGTCTGCTGGCTTCGGATATCCATTCGCAAATTCTGCACATTCTGCAACATATTTGCCTGTGCATATTCAAAGGCTTTTTCATCTTCGCCTTTCTGTAAATATAAAGAATGAAACAAATACCTTGTATCAAAGCCAGGAGTGGGTATTTCCTTTAGTATGGCTTCCGCATCATCAAATCGCTGTTTTTCCATATACCTGCCTGCAATAAAAATAGTAGCCGACATACGAATATTTTCATCTTTTGAATGGGTGAGTTCTTTCATCATCATTGTTGTCTCATCAAATAGCTCTTTATACTTCTCTTCGTCCCCATGATATTCTTCATCTGCCGTATGAGCCATCATTAATGGCAGCATCGCTATTTTAAGCTTCAACAGCTCTATGTTTGGATATTGTTTTAAATACACCCGGCTCATGGCTATTGCTGCATTTAATCCTTCTTTTCGTGCGGTCTCCTTAATCTTATCCATGATTTCTTTGACTTCTTTTTCTGATAATGTTTCATGAAACGAAAACAATTCATCCAGATTAGTATTTAAGGCTCTGGCAATGGGTGCCGCTAGCATAATGTCCGGCATAGATGCACCTGTTTCCCATTTACATACTGCCGGCGCAGACACACCTATTGCCTTGGCTAACTGTTCCTGGGTTATATTGTTCAGTTTTCTTAATTCATATATCTTTTTCCCTAAATTCATTCAAATCACTACCTTATTTTTTGTTTTAAAGAATTTTTTTATAATTCCATTGTATACAATAATCGAGAGTTCTTCAATTGATTTATCAGCAATATAATGCAGGGTAAATTTAATCGGCAGTTAACTCATATGCCTTGTTTTTACCCACTTGCAAAATTTTACATACATTTTCAACCTTTAAAATGTCTTTGTAACCCTTTAAAATATCCTCAATAATAAAAACCTCCCTTAATAATTTTCAAAAAAAAGACAGAAGAATAATTTCAACTGTCTCTTTTAAACTATTAACTTTACTTTACAATTTTAACCATTTACTTAGCAAGCTTATATAAAGCATACTGATTAAGGCTACCTTTTCAGAACGAAATTTTAAAACCAAATTATTTGCTTTAGCAACTTCATCATTTATAGTGGCCTCAATTGTAACTATATCACCATTAGATAAATCACTTTTCTTATCAAGGTCGAACTCATAACTATCAATTAAAGTAATCATTTTTAAATTCAGTTCAATATTATTTTCTATATCACTACCATTAACCTTGCCACCAATTGCCTTAAAAGTATCTATTTCTAATCGTTCTGAATCAACAACAAGCTTAGCTTTTCCTTTTGTATCCACTCCACTAAATTCTACAGACAGATAATCGTTTAAATTAATAGTTTTCTTCCTATTTACAACAAACTATATCCCTATTACCACCACCACAAAAATTAAAACAGCTCCTAAACTAACATAATGTTAGAAATTTGTTAGATATAACTTGTTTTTTCTTTCTACATAAATAACTTATTTTTTCTCCTTAATATCTTGACAATCTGTATCCTTAATGTTATTATAATTCTTGTCTTTATGCGGCTATGGCGGAATAGGCAGACGCGCTAGATTCAGGTTCTAGTCGGGGTTACCCGGTGGAGGTTCAAGTCCTCTTAGCCGCAGCAAATGCAAGTAATCCGAACCATTTACGGCAGGTTTTTCCTGTCGGCGAAGGGTTCGGACTTTGTTTTTTGCTTAAAAAGTTATTACCTCTCCTTATCAATCTTGAAGCGATTGTACACAGAATAAAATTGGACAAACAGGCATGCAATCACGAATGGGATAATAACTGCTTAAGAAGCTCAAAACCCCCACTTCCGCTTATTTATGTCCTCAAGCGGATTAACACATTTATTTTTTTCATTTTTTAATGAAATAGCGCCACTAGGGCAATTTTTAGCCCAAAATCCACATTTAATACAAGATGATTTTGTGTATGGTTTTATGGCTATAGATTGATATTCTCTGTAATCTGGATTACCCTTTATTTTTAGCTGTGCTGCGGATATAGAGCATATCATGCGATACAACCATTGACACAAAAACCTCCTTATCAGGTTTTTTTGGCAGCGTATGCCCGCACTTCTTTCATTATATCAGACAGCAGGCTGCTGAAATTTGTACCAAGGGATGCAATGCTTTCCATTAAGCAACTGTGTATCCTGAATATTGAAGTTATAACGGCGTGTTTAATCATTGACGTGCTATGCTAAATTTATATTTGGGCATAACAAAAAAGTCTGGCATATGTATTTTAACACAATTGTGTGAAGGGCATTTCTGGCACAAACCGATGTCAACCGACGTTTATATCGTTTGATATCCTTCTCTGAATTCTCTGAAAATTATAAAAATTTTTACTAATAATTGTTTCAACTTGGGTTAGAGTATAGTACATAATCCATCGGCGTATGTGTCAGCGAAGAGGCATTAAAAATACCTTTTATACTTACCTTTTCAATTTTTTGATGCCACTTATCCAGCTTTGCAGCCCATATATTATTGTAATCCCTAAGGACACCAAAAGCCGCCTGATATCTGCTTTGGGCTACTTCTTCGATTTGTTTGAACTTACGGGATACTTCTTTAATTTACGGTTATCCCGGTTAGAATAATCCAAAATACCGTGCCAGTATATTTCTGTCCCCATAGTACAGGTTCTCCAGCGAAAATAACTAATAAAGTCAGCACCATGTGCCACACTTTGCATGGTCCAAAGTGTCAATTGTCCCGGTTTTGGTGCCGGTGCTTCCATTCTGGTGTTCCAGCCATTGGCTCCTGACTGCTGTTCCATAATTCCAAAATTAGGAGAAATAGAGCGCACTTCAATTGTAGTTAATCCCGCTTCCAATATCTGTGACGATTTCAAATTGATAACCTTTAGCAAGCATATATGTTTTTACATTAGCAATTTGCCGTTCTAAATCATCTTTTTGTTTGTGTGAGCTGACCCTACAGTATCCTATCACTTTTCTATTTAGTTGCAGTCCGCTTTTAATGCCCAAGAAGTGATTAAGTTGTTCTTGCGAATAATATCTATAACCACTATCCGTTATGTGATGCGGTTT
>Ga0153996_1000135_pt1 | contig 39604 bp, 28 predicted proteins | sample TSNC080MetaG_FD_104728 | JGI IMG/M metagenome (GOLD analysis project Ga0153996, IMG submission 104728) | Attine ant fungus gardens microbial communities from North Carolina, USA - TSNC080 MetaG | ecosystem: Host-associated > Fungi > Mycelium > Unclassified | place: USA: North Carolina, Lumber... | reverse complement strand
GCATTGTTTTGTCATGCCGTCAAGGGTGGCGTACGCTGCCAAAGACTTCAATATTTGCGATTTTCAAGGTTCAGATGGGCCAATTTTTTTGACCCGGTTTTTCATAGGCTGCTTTACACTACCATCATTAATAACATAATTTCATCAATTGAGGGAGAATCAATAATTATATTAGGATATTTATCTTCCCACGTTCTTTTTTGAGATACAAGAACATCAATCTGATGGTCTTTTTTTCGATATGATAAAATTTCATATTTATCAATTTTCGAGAACTGCTCGATACTACAACGTAATACACCATATTTATAAATTAGAGTATTTTTGTCCTCTGTAAAGATAGTTTGGCCATCATGAATAAACGTAATATAGTCAGCAATTTTTTCCAAGTCACTTGTGATATGAGAGGATAGCAAAATACTATGTTCCTCGTCTTGAATGAATTCCATGAAAATTTCTAATAGCTCATCTCGTATAATAGGATCTAATCCGCTTGTTGGTTCATCTAAGATTAGTAATTTGGGTTTATGGCCCAAAGCCACAGCTATTGATAATTTCATAAGCATACCTTTAGAATAATGCTTTAGTTTTTTAGCGGAATTTAATTTTAATTTTTTCAAGTAGTTGGCAAATAGCTGCGAATCCCATTTTGTATATATATCACTCACAATATTTTCTAGTTTGTCTGCAGTTAAATATTCGGGAAAATTACCTTCGTCATAAACCACCCCTATTTCTTCACGAATAATAGTTGCTTCATCAGATAATTCTTTACCAAAGAATAGGATTTTTCCAGAATCTTTTTTTAGGGTATTTAAGATACAACCTAGTGTAGTAGTTTTCCCGGCACCATTCTCTCCAATCAATCCCATGATAGTACCGTTAGGAATTACGAATGATACATCTTTTAAGAAAAATGATGAATTTTCATATTGTTTACTAATATTTTCGACTTTTAAAGCATAAGACATTTTAGCCCTCCTCCTCATACAATACATGCAGAACACTTACTAATTTTTCTAAAGGTATATTGCTTACCTTAGCAATTTCTACAGCTTCTAGCATACATTGTTCAACTCTTTTTTGCTGCTGGTCTTGATAGAAGTCCTTACTTTGAACAGAGATAAAACTTCCTTTACCAGGGATTGTTTCAATAAATCCTTCACACTGAAGATTTTCGTAAGCCTTTTGAACAGTTATGACACTTACTTGTAAAGACTTAGCCAATGCCCTCATTGAGGGAATGGGAGCACCGGCTACTAGCTCTCCTGACATAACTTTACTTTTTATCTGTGAAGTGATTTGTTCATAGATTGGTTTACTTACATTATTGCTAATGATTATATCCATAGTCCCTCCTCGGCTGTACTTGTCTGTACTTATTGAACTAGTACAGTTTATCACAGATTATTAATTTTGTAAATATAAATTATCTCCATGTAGATATGCTGATTATATGGTATCATATAAGTATAGCTTGGCATTTCGCAAATTCCAAAAATTTTTATAAGGAAAGGAGGCATATGATTTGATTAGATATTCATCTAAAAAGGATATATGGATTGTTTGTGTATTAGTGATAAGTTGTATCGTGATAGTGGCAGATCTTCTTTTTGATTTGGGGGCGGGGGTAGGGAGAGGAAAATCGTTTTAGGACTTGCTGTTCTTTTCATAATAATTTCCTGTTTATTCATAAGATATGATATTAATGGAAAAAAGCTTATTATTAAAATAGGTGTTTTCAGGTATTCGATTGATATTACACAAATTATAAATGTTGAGATATGTGGAAGTTGGATAGCCTCGCCAGCGCTATCGCTTGACCGAATTAGAATTGATTATGTTAATAAACGTGGAAACAGGAAAAGTGTAATTATTTCTCCAAGTCATAGAAAAGCCTTTATTAATGATCTGATTGTATACGGAGCAAAAATAGATTGATTCAATATATGAAGCTAAGTTGATGAAAAAGACATGAGAAAATCATGTCTTTTTCATTTGAGGTATTGATGCTTTGCCTCAAAGAGATAATACATCAATTTTCCGATACGGAAACTTGCGGAAGAATCACTTCGGTCGGAATATACAGAAAACTGTAAAAGGAAGTGCATTTTCTTTCTGGCAAGCTTATTGATTTGGATTGCTGTTTATGCTAAAGTTACAGAATTCCTTGAAAATTCACCCAAACCATATTATACTATATAAATAGGTCAAATGAAGCATCAAACAAAGGATAAGCAAGAATAAAATGACATACGAATTTTTAGAAAGTTTTCATAAGCGCATTGAAATCATTGCCATTGTCGATTTCATCACAACAAGAGTTTCAAGAAAAACAAAATTTAAAGAGTACGGAATTGATACCCCCAAATCAATCAATTTGGCCATGCTGGTATTATGCTTTATCATGGAAAAATCACTGGTAGAAGAGATTTGCACCAAAAACGATATCGCCGCCTTTATCAGAAGAATGGATATTGAATATTTGAAGAAAAACATACCGGATACGGAATATGCCGTCATTTCTGAGACACTGATCAAAGACTGCCTGCAGAATAACGGCATTCCGTATTATTTTAGCACCTATAATTTTCAGTCAGGAAAAGAAGAGAACATCAATGTCAAATTAATCGATGATAAAAGAGTATCCCTGGATAACGAAAGCAATTATTCCTATTATATGACACCCCAGGGCTACCGGTTTATGTTTAATACGTTGGAGCTGGAAGATGCAATGCAGGTTTCCATCGAACAATTCAAATTAAGCCTGTCAATAAAGAAGAAAAACTTCAGTGCCGCCAGGAATAATGCCGACAGCTTATACAACATAAGCAAGACGCAGATCCAGCGGATTAATTATTTTATAAAGAAAGTCAAAGAAGACATCGGCAGCGCCGGAATAGAGGAATATGAAAAGATATACAACGACACCTTTTCCTCCATTGACGAACAAAAGGAAGGCTACGATAATTTATATGAACTCATCAGGAAGGCTGAAGATTCCATCATTGAAAACAGCCGGGAGAAGCTTAATGGGGAGGACATAAACAAAGAAATCAACAACATTTCTTACATAAAGAATCGGCTGAAATTCATCATCAATGAGCAGTCCAATTTATTATTAAAGCAGCAGGAGCTGCAGAAAATCTATAATGAGGCAATTGACAACATACTTTATATCGGATTTGACAACCGGCTGGATTTCGATGAGGTTATCACGAAAAAGCTAGAAGAAAATCCGGATTTAGCTTTTCCGCTGATTCAAATCTTAAGGCCGTTATTCAAACCAAACCTGAACAAATTTTTCAATATAAGAATGACGTTAAAGGAACAGCGGATTGCCGAAACCGGCTCATGGAAAGAAGAAAGTAACCTATTGATGTCCGAGCGGTATTTCCATCAGTTGGAGAGTGAAAATGACATAAGGATACGGCTGATAAATGAACAATACCTAGGCATATTTGCCCTGATCTGTAAATATGCCCAGCTTAGTCCGGGCAGGGAGATTTTATTATCAGAGCTCGTCCGGTGCTGTAGGGAAGAGTATGAAAGCCTTGTTCCCGACCTTAAAGTCATAACTAGTGTATTACTTCAGCTTTGCAGCATTAAAACAGTGGACTTTGCCGCAATCAGGGAGCAAAAAGCGAAAACGGTGTTCAACCCGTCGGAGGAGTTTGATATTAAATACTGTGTTCTTGCACTATTGGATCAGGATCAGGACTTTAGTGCCATATCATTTCTGGAAATTTCTGTTTCCAGAAATAAGAAAGTATTTATCCCGGAGCCGCTTGCAGAAGATGTAGCGGCAGACGGCTTTACGGTATCAGCCATAACCGGATTGAACTGCCCGGATATCTTGTTTAAGGTAGGAGTGTAAGCAAATGAATGAATTAAACCTGGAAAAGGCCATGAGAATTTACTACTATTTATTGAAAGAAGGAGAACTGACGGCAGATAAGAATAAAGAGCTTTATTTGGATTACTCAGATAGTGAGGTCAGGGATCTGTTGGAAATCATGGCTAAAGAAAGTGAGATTTCTATAGAAAAATACAATCAGGTGGTGTATCTCATCCCCAATGAGGGCAATGACGTCATTGGGATAAAGGATATGGACTTACAAAAGGTCATAAGCTATGACGCAAGGAAGATTGACTTTTATTTATCTCAATATATCATCACTATAATTATAACGGTGTTCTACAGCGGCAGGGGTAATTTTATCAAATCAAGGGATTTTATCCGGCTCCCGGAGCTTGAAGAAATCATCACCTCAAGGCTTACTTATGCCAATTCCAAAAAAGATATCAAGCTTAAGCAGGAAGAGGCTAAATTCAATATTACGGCGATGTTTGAACACTGGAGTGCACTTCAGATTGATGAGTTGGGGAAGCGGAAAACAAAATACGGTTATATCCGCAGTGTCTGTGGATTTTTGTCAAAACATGACTTGTTAATTTACGATATGGCAGAAGAAGATATCAGGCCAACGAATAAGATGACCCATTTGATGACTTATCATTTTTTGGATACGGACAGGCTGGAGCTGATAGAGGAATTACTAAACGATTAGGAGCAATAGAAAATGCCAAGGATAGGAAAAATAAGATTTGTTAACTTTACATATAACGAGAACCGGCATATTTATGATCAGACATTTGATTTTTACAATGGGGAGGACACGCTTTTAAACCTTCAAAACGGCGGCGGGAAAACCGTCCTTGTCCAAATGATGATGCAGCCGGTCATTCCGCAGCAGAAGTTGAAGGACAGGCTCTTTAAAAGCTATTTCATGAATGCAAAAGCGCCCGGATATATTATGATCGAGTGGCTTTTGGACGGTACTGCCAAAAGAGTGTTGACTGGGATTGGCATCAAAAGAGTAGTGAGTAAAAGGCTGGATGAGGAAAGTAATAGCATCAGGGTGGTAACCTTTATTTCAGAATATGAGGGCGGAAGCAACTACGATATAAAAAATATTGAACTTACGGCCAGAGAAAAAGGTATGGTCAAGCTGATTGAATTTGACCGGGTAGTGAGAGCCTTGTCGGAGGCAGAAAAAGAAGGCAACAAGGTATGGCTTTTTCGTTGGCATATGCCCGATGACAAGAAAGAATATGTAAGACGACTTACAGAGTATAAAATCAATCCGTTAGAATGGCGGAACTTAATGGTTAAAATCAATGAAGCGGAGGCCGGGTTGAATTCTTTTTTCAATGACTGCAAAACCAATAAAGCCCTTGTTAAAAAGTGGTTTATCCCAACGATTGAAGAACAATTAAACAAAAACGGAGATTTTGTCGAAAATATCAGGGAACTGATTAAAAACCATGCAACACAGCTTGTTAAGAACGAGGACATGATCAAAGAGCGGGAGGTATTTGAAGCATTTAAAAGGACTTCCTCAGATATCATGGCAAATTTAAGCGGCTATCTTAAGCTGCTTGAAAACACAGAAAAGAGTAAAGCTGATTTAGGCAGCGCCTGGCTATTTATTGAAGCCGGCCTTACAAAGCTTGCCGCCGAAACTGAAGAAAACCTCCGTCGCATCAGGCAGGGCACGGACAAGATAAAGGATCTTGACTACCAAAGGATATCTTTCGAATACTATGCCATTGAAGATGATTTACAGCAATTAGCGGGAAAGGTTTCCTGCATTACCGAAGAAATGGATAAAATGAAGGCGGAATCCGGGCAGCTGGCATATCAGAAAAATCTGCTCCAATGTATCAAACTAAATGAGGAATTAATAAATCTGAATGCCAGGATAGCAAAATTAGAAACAGAATTAGAAAAAGAAACCCTTCAGCAGGAGGAACTTAATCATCGAGTCAATGATATTAAATATTCTCTTAAAATAAAATACCAGAATCGGATAGCCGGCCTAGAAATGGCATTCGATAACGAAAAAACACAATTATCAGATCAAGAAAACAAACTATCGGAGCACTTAGGTGATAAAGAAAAAATTAACCAGGAAATCACATTCCTTGGAGAACAACTCATTGGCATCCGGAGCCGTATCAATGCTTTTACGGAATTAAAGGATTCATTACAGTCTATATATCCCGAATTTAATCCCATCAGGAATGCAGATACCGGTGAATACGGTGCGGATAGCCTGGAGGCATTAAGAGCCGGGCTTTCTTTAGAAGAGGCGGATATCGAGAAGCGCCTGGAGGCGGTTAAAGAAAAAAGGGCTAAAAGCGCAGGCAGGCTCATACTTTTAGAAAAAGAATGCAGGGAAATAAGGGATGTACTGCCTTCATTAGCAATCGAAAAAAACAAAAAAGAATCTGCATACGAATTATTTCAAAAAGAAAAGCAGGTAATCGAAAGAATCCTCCGGTCATATCAGTTACAGAAAGAAACTTTGTATGAAAAAGAAAAAATATTATTCCCACTGAATTCAGACAAAGAAAAATACCAAAAACTAATCAATGACTTAAACCTTGAGAACTCTGCGTGCAGCAAACAGCTTAAACAGTATGAATCAGGAAAGGCCTTTGAATTGTCGGAGGATTTGAAACATATATTTGACGAGAATAACATTTTTGTAGAATTTGGACATGACTGGCTGAGGAACCTGCCGGAAAATAAAAAGGCCAAGCTTAAAATGGTGAAAGACAATCCCTTCCTGCCCTATGCACTTATTGTATCCAGGAAGGACTTTGAACTGATCAAGGATTTGGAATTTAAAGGGATATTATCTCCGGTGATACCGGTTATCGAGAGAGAAAAACTTGAAAAAGCATTTATGGAAAAGGACGGAAACCATGTTTATGCCGTGGGCGGCTTGCATTTCCTAATAGCTTTTGACGATCGGGTTTTGAATAAAAACTATTTAAAAGAAATATGCGATGAGCTGCTGGCTAAAATTAGTAAAAACAATGAAGTAATGTTGCATGCACAGGAAGCACTGAATCATATTACAGCGGATATCTTAAAGGTAGAAGGCTTCTCCTATACACAGCATGATGCCAAAAAGCTGCTTATGGAAATTGAGTCGGTAAAAAAGAAATTGGAAGAGGATACATTGAGAATTACCGGCAATGAGGACGAGCTTTTATTATTAAAGAAAGCTGACATGGATGATTTGTCCATACAGAGCGGCTTGGAAAACGAGAAAAACAAATTTATTAGAAAAAAAGAAGACATTTCAGGCTTTATCAAAAGGTGCGGGCGATATTCCCGGGATTTGCAGGAAAAGACCAGTAAAGATGCGGCTTTAAAGGCTAAGACGGCTTTACTTGCAGCAAAAGAAAGTGACCTAGCTAAAACAAAAAGTGATATTAACGATAAAGAGCTTAAGATTTCAGGTATTGCATCTGTTTTAGAAAAGGATAAGTTACAATATCAAAAATATGCAGATGCCAGGCCAGGTAAAGTACTCGATGAAGCACTGGAAAGCCTGGAATCAAAATTAGCGGCATATATCTCAGGTGCAAGCGGTAAAATACAATCTCTCCAGGAAGTTTTAGAGGATTACAAACGCCGGCGTGATGATAAGCAAAAGATGCTCATAAGCTTAGGGATAGATGGACATTCTTATATCGGCCTTAAGTACCATGAATTCGAATTTGAGAAGCTCTTAGATAAGTCCAATCAGATAACGAACCAAATAGATGAACTGGCCGCCGCAAAGAATGCACTTAAGTTGAAGGAAGCAAAGCGGACTTCCGATTTAAACTACCAAAAAAGGAATCTTGAAGAGCATTGCGGCTATTCCCAGCCGTTGTACAGGGAAGCTATCAAGGAACTTGATTATGAACAGGAAAAAAATCTTCAAAAAGAAGTATTAAAAGATTTGGAAAAGAAGCAGTCCAAGGTGAGGGAACAGGAAAATAAGCTTCAGAGAATTCGGTTTAAGCTGGAGGAATATCGTGATTTTGCGGATAGCAATGCCGGCTGGCAGGACATCGAAGGAGAGCCGGAGAAATATGTCCTGCGTCTGATCAAGGAATATAAGCAATATACGGAGCATATTGGTGAGCATAGAAGCACGATTGCGTCACAATATGTTGAACTTGAGAATGAATTTGCACCGAAGGCAGAGATGTTTAAGAGCCTGTTTCATTCTATTTTAAACGGTGAACGAAAATACCAGCCGGCGCATGCACTCAATGCTTTCCACCGGGTTTTCCTGCAGATTGACAGAAAGCTGGAGCAGTATTCTATAGATATCAAGAAAATTGATGATATGGAAAAATATATTATTGATAATACTTTAAGCTACCTGAAAAATGTATATGATGAAATGAATCATATTGACAGGAATTCTGTCATTGATTTAGATGGAAAGCGGTGTAAAATGCTGATTATCAGCCTGCCGGAGGCTCAGACGCTGGAGAGTATATCGCTGAAGGAATATCTGAAAGGAACAGTTGTGAATTGTGTTGACCTATGCAAACGTGGGAAGCCAATGGACGGGCTTTTGGCAACTGAAATTAATACTTTTGGCCTTTTCGACAGATTTGTCGGCGTCAATAAAGTAGGAATCACATTAATGAAAATTGAGCCGAATAAGCTGAAAAAGAAAACCTGGAGCCAGGTGATTGCGGAAAATTCGGGCGGAGAATTATTTGTAAGTGCTTTTGTCGTATTTATCTCCCTGTTAACCTATATGAGGGGCGAAACGATAGTGAATACGGGCATGGAAAGCAAGGTGCTGATTATGGACAATCCTTTCGGACCGATCACATCAGAGCATCTCTTGAAGCCCTTATTTGAAATTTCTAAAAAATATAACACACAGATGATATGCTTAACCGACGTGAAAGGCCACGCAATCTACGACCGGTTTAACCTGATTTATTCCCTGAATATTGAGCGGGAAGTCGGGAGAGAGGATGAGTATATCGAACTGAAGACGATAAAGAAAGATGTCTTTACAGAAGAGGACGAAGTATTATCTGCATCAATGTTTAAAATTGAAGATAAATCAAGATTTGAGTTGGTGAATTAAATGCAGGTTGATTTTAGTAAAACCACTTTTTACAAGGGAATGAATGCAGCTTATGGGAAAATCCCGGTGGCACTGGAGGTTTATCCGGAGGTTCTGGGGCAAAATGGCAGAACTGCCCTCAAAATAGAATTGTTTGCCGGAAATGACAGAATGTACCTCGTCAATGACATCAGCCGTTTCTTGGAATCATTTAAGAACCGGCAGCCTTATCATTTTAGCAAGAATTTCATCTTCGAACCGGAAAAAATGTATTTTGAGAAAGCAGACAGAAGGCTGCTTGGATTTCTGTGCGGCGTGAAAATGCGGCGGGAGTATAGTCATGCGCCAAAGCAAGAATTACGGGCAAATGAAATAATATTTGATGAAACTGAAGGAGAAAGGCTATTAGACCTGCTCTTTGGTGATATGAATAGCATAAAGTTACGTAAGCAGCCTGATCCGGTTTGTTTTGAAAATGATATACAGTTAGAAATCAAGGTTGAAAAAAATGCCTCATCCTGCCTGCTGACTGCGGATTATTCGGAATATGGGCATTTTGAGCCGCTTTCTATTAACTTTAGATATATTTATGTTAAAAGTAAAAGGTTAATTGTAAAATTGCCGGAAGAAAAACAAGAATTTATGATGAACTTGCATCAATTCCAAAATGATGAGAACAAGGTTAGTTTTAAAATTGCTGCAAATGAGATGCGTCTATTTCAAAGAAATTTTCTTGATTCTTATGGTGATAAGCTGGGAATTTCGGTGGATAAAAAAGTAATGGAGGCAATGAACGCCAACCGCCTTTTAATAAAAGTTTACTTTGATGTGGCAGCAGGTGGCATCGTATCAAAAATTGAGTTTTGTTATCAGGAAAAGATTTATAATCCGCTTTCTGATACCGGAGCCGATAAAAGCTTCAGAGAAATTGACAGGGAAAATAAAGCATTGGGTAAACTCAAATCGCTTGGATTCCGGGAATATGGGCGGTTGTTCTTACTTGATGATATTGAAAAAATAATGTTTTTATTGACAGACAGGCTGAAAGAATTAAAAAAGCTGGCCGAGATATATTATTCCGTCGATTTTAAAAAGCTTCATGTCAAGAATCTTGATGACTTTGACTTTGGACTTTCCCTGTCTGAAGATGGTTCTATTATCCATATGAATATTAACCTCGAAAATGTCACAGATGAAGAACTGGCAGAACTGTTGGAAGCTATAAAAAGAGGGAAAAAATATTACCGGTTAAAAAGTGGTTCGATTATTAATCTTGGCAGTGTCGAAAGCAGTCAATTGGTTGGATTGATTAACAGCCTGGATATCCAAAAAGGCGATGTAGACGGCAGTATGTTTAAAATACCCTTGAGCCGGTGTATGTACATTGAACACTATTTGAAGGAGAAGAAGGTTGAAAATGTAAAAATCGACACCAGATTAGGATATGTTATGAAGAATATCTTATGTCCCAGTGAAATGGAAGTAAAGCTTCCCGCCTGCCTGAAAGAGGTTATGAGGAATTATCAGGTAACCGGGGTAAAATGGCTCCAGACAATGGCAAGTTACTCCTTTGGCGGGATATTGGCAGACGACATGGGACTTGGAAAGACACTTCAGGTATTGGCGTTTATCGCTTCAGAGAAGGAGCGGGGCGAAAAAAAGGCGGGGGTGCCGTGCATAGTTGTAGCACCGACTTCTGTTATATATAATTGGAAATCTGAGGCCAAAAAATTTACGCCGGAGCTTAAGGTGGCTGTTATCACAGGTATTAAGGATAACCGAAACTTACTCATAAACCGATATAAGGATTATGACTTAATCGTAACTTCTTATGGATTGCTGAAAAATGATATTGAAAACTATCAGAAAAAAGAATTTTTATACATTTTTCTGGACGAGGCACAAAATATAAAAAATCCGGAAACATTAAATGCGAATAGCGTGAAAAGCCTTTCGGCCAGGTGCGCCTTTGCTTTAACCGGCACCCCAATTGAAAACAGGCTGACAGAGCTCTGGTCAATCTTTGATTTTATTATGCCGGGGCTTCTGCCCGAACGTATGAAATTTAAAAGGGCTTATGAAGAACCTATCATAAAAGATAGAAATCCGGAGAAAATGGCAGAGCTTTCTGGTATGATTAAGCCATTTATTATCAGGCGGCTAAAAAGGGAAGTGTTAAGTGAACTGCCGGAAAAAATTGAAACAAATTGCCTGACGGAAATGAAAGCGGGGCAGAAGAAGCTATATGCGGCTTTTTATAAGGATTTTAAGAGAGAGCTTATCCCTAAGCTTGAACAATCCGGGATGGCAGGAAACCATATCGAGGTATTGTCTGCGTTAACCAGGCTCCGGCAGATTTGTGCCCATCCGGGAACTTTCTTAGATGATTATACCGGTGGGAGCAGTAAGCTTGATTTAGCGATGGATATAATTGAGCGATCGATCGGTTCGGGACACAGCGTACTTTTATTCTCTCAATTCACGAAAATGCTTCAAATCATAAGTGGTGAGCTAGAAAGAAATAACATAAACTATTACTACCTGGACGGTAAAATGAAATCGGAAGATAGAATGATAGAGGTAGATAATTTTAACTATGACAAGGAGTCGGTGTTCCTGGTCTCCCTGAAAGCAGGGGGAACCGGCTTAAACCTTACAAAGGCCGATGTGGTGATACACTTTGATCCATGGTGGAACCCAGCGGTAGAAACCCAGGCCAGCGACAGAGCTCATAGGTTTGGACAGAAAAACGTCGTTCAGGTATACAACCTGATGACAGAAGGTACGATTGAAGAAATGATGGCACGATTAAAAGCAAGGAAAAAGGATTTGCTTGAAGGCCTGATCAGACCGGGGGAAAACTTCCTGGGCGGGCTTTCTGAGAATGAGATAAAGGATTTATTAAACCGGCCGGGGATAGAGTGATACTCTATCCCAATTTTGCACCTGACTCATAGCTTTGCTATTCCCGGATTTTGAACAAGAATATCCCGGATAATCTCTCGTTCATCCATGTGATACTTTACTCCCTTAATCTCCTGATAATCTTCATGGCCCTTACCGGCTAAAATAATGACATCACCTTTTCTGGCGTGTTCAATGCAAAACCTGATTGCCGCTTGACGATCCGGTATGGTGATGACCTCTCCCAAGCCTTTTAAAGTTCCCTGTAAGATATCCTCAATAATAGCCATCGGCTCCTCGTTCCGGGGATTATCTGATGTTACCACGGTTAAGTCAGACAGTTTTGAAGAGACTTCACCCATTTCAAAGCGTCTGTTCCGGTCACGGTTGCCGCCGCAGCCGAACATCGTCACTATTCTGCCTGGCTTATATTCTTTCAGTGTGGTTAATAAACTTTTCAGTGCCATCGCATTATGGGCATAATCAATCATCAATGTAAATTGACTGGAAACAGGAACAAGTTCCAGCCGGCCCTTGACTGTTACTGAGGCTAAACCATCATTAATTGTCTCCGAGTCAATATTAAAATGTCTGCAAAGGCCTATGGCAGCCAAAGAATTATAGACATTGAACCGTCCTGGAATATTTACATTCACATCAAAATTTACAAGGCCGCTGACACGGTAGGCAATACCGATTTTGCCGGCATGATTGAATAAATGGATGTTTTCACCACGGATATCAGCATTATCATGTAAGCCAAAGGTTTCTAATTGACAGACATGCCCTTCCATAACATCGGTAATATGTAAATCGTCGATATTTACAATGCCTAATTTACTTTGTTTAAATAGCATTGACTTGCAGCGGATATAATCTGCGAAATCTTTATGCTCATTAGGACCGATGTGATCTTTTTCAAGATTGGTAAAGATGCTATAGTCGAAAGTGAAACCGCTGACCCTGTGCAGCATCAGGCCCTGGGATGAAACTTCCATAATAACACATCGGCAGCCGGAATTCACCATCTCACGAAAAGATTGCTGAACAATATAGGATTCAGGTGTTGTATTATATGCAGGAATATGTTTATCACCGATAATAGTTTCGATTGTGCCGATTAAGCCGGTTTTAATGCCTGAATGCTCCAGGATGGACTTTATCATATAGCTTGTCGTTGTTTTTCCCTTTGTCCCTGTGATTCCGACGGTTATTAATTCTCTGGCAGGATGCCCGAAAAACGCCGCAGACATACACGCAAGGGCATACCGGGTATTTTTGACCCGGATAATCGTTAAATTAGGGGTAGGCTCAATATCTTTTTCCGTAATTACTGCAGTGACTCCTTTTGAAACAACCTCGTCGATATAATCGTGTCCATCAAACCTTGCCCCCGACAGGCAGACAAAAACGCCGTCCATACACGCATTTTTAGAATTATAAATTAGCTGGGAAATGGGAATATCAAGACTACCTTGTATACATATATATTCTAATTCTTCAAGTAGCTGACGTAATAACATTTTAACTATCCTTTCTAAGCCACGGTTCAATATCAATTTCACCATCAAACACTGTGGTTGCGGGCCCGCTCATAAAAATATGATTGCCGGTTTCATCATGGCGGATATCCAAATCCCCGCCTAACAGCCGCACCCTTACCTGATGACCGGTCCTGCCGTTAAGGATGCATGCCATAGCACTGGCACAGGCACCTGTGCCGCAGGCAAGGGTTTCTCCTGAGCCTCTTTCCCAAACCCGCATTCGGATGGTGCTATGATCAATGAGTTCTATAAATTCTGTATTAACGCCCTCCGGAAACATTGGATGATTTTCGAAAAGAGGACCGATATGTCTCAAATCAAAGGTAGAAAGTTCGGGAACAAATACAACAGCATGAGGATTTCCCATAGAAATGCAGGTGATTCTATATTCGGCGCCACCAATCATCACCGGTTCATTAATGACTTGATGCTTATCAAACTTTACCGGGATGAATTCGGATTCTAAAATAGGTTTTCCCATATCTACGGTAACGGATTCTACTTTACCATTCATTATTTTCATATCCAGATATTTGATACCGCCCTCTGTTTCTAATGAAATCGCTGTCTTATCTGTAAGGCCATAATCATAAACGTATTTTGCGACACAGCGGACGCCGTTGCCGCACATTTTACCTTCTGAGCCATCCGAATTATACATACGCATTCTGAAATCCTCGGTATCTGAAGGACAGATAAGGATCATTCCATCGGAGCCGATGCCAAAATGGCGGTCGCTTAAAACTTTAGATAGAGCTCCTGGGTTATTTATTTGTTCATCAAAGCAATTGACATATATGTAGTCATTGCCACATCCATGCATTTTAGTAAATTTCACATGATCACTCCTTTGGATAGTCGTATTTAATTTTCAGACGAAATATATTATAGCACAAATGTATAATGATATGAAGTGTTTTCTCAATATAACTTTAAGTCTTACAGGGCTCAAGTACTGAAACGAAATTTACTGCATAGAGTAACTTTTTATAAGATTATCCTGGAAATTGGCAATAAAATGGCAGAAAAGGTCTGATAGCATTGATTTTTAACAACAAATATGGTATTCTTTAAAAGATATAGCATTGGTAATGTATACCTTTATGAACATTCTATTTCATATAAAAAAAGGGGAATAAAAATGAAGAAAGATAATCGATTGAAAATAGGAACTGTCAGCCGGATATTGGCAGTTTTTATGGTGCTTGTCCTGATTTTACTTAATATGCCTATAAGTGTCTTCGCCACTGGAACAGAAGATATTTCAGCTGCTGACAGTGAAGTTGTGGGTGACCTCGTGGAGGAAGATGAGGAGGTCCCGACAGAGCATACAGAATCCTCAGAAAGGGAACAAACAGGTAACCGTACAGAAGGCAATATTGCTGCAGGCCAGGCTGAAATATCAGATGCAGAGGAAGCTTCAGTTTTTACATACGACTCCTTGCCGGTAAGCCTGGAAGAAGTCCAGGCAGCGATTGATGCCTGGGAAGCCGGTGAAGCAAAAAAACCCCGCTGGGAGTTCCAGGTAGATAAAAGCATGATGCCAGAGGGTTGGCGATGTGATTCTCAGATAGATGTTAAGACGGGGAGGCTTTACTGGACATTTTTTCCTGAAAATAAGGCTTTGGGAGCCAGGAGTATCTCTGTAACGGATCAAACCGGGCTTCAAAGTGCAATTGACGCTGCGGTCACGGTGTATGCGGGTGGGGATGACAGTGTACAGACGATAATTATTGCCAATGATATTGCACTCACCAATATTCTGACTATTAGTGGTGGCTGTAATATTAAGTTTGTGGGTGCCCTCAATCCGGTTACGGTTTTGGCAGGAAGTAACTATCGCCATATAAAAGCGGAAACAAGTACGGCCGGCAGCATTGATGCAGATATTTCCCTGGCGTTTGAAAATGTTGTACTGGACGGCGGGCATGTGTCAGGCAATACAGCCTCAAAGGGTGGTATTGAAGCCCGGCTTCAGAATAATCATACGATGATACTGACAAATGCAGAAATCAAAAACTGTTATAAAAAGGTAAATGATAGTGATGATTGTGGTGGCGGCATATACATTGGTGGTGGAAACCTCACCATGAAGGGAGGGACAGTCAGCAGCAATATTGTCTGGTCTGATACAGATTATACACCTCAGGGAGGCGGTATATATGTCAAGGCTGGGAACCTCACGATTGATGGAAGTACAATCAGTGGAAATCGTGCTATGCTAAGCGATTATAGCTATGGCAGCGGTTCTGGTGGCGGAGCATATGTTGAGAATGGTAATTTCGTGATAACTAATGGAGCAATTACCGGTAATGCTGTTGACATAACAGCCACCGGCTCATATTCTGAGGGATACGGTTATGGCGGTGGCTTGTATATCGACAGCGGCAATTTTCAGGCAGCCAACAGTGAAATTAGCGGGAATGAGATAACGGTAACTGCTGATAGCGATGGTTATGGTGGTGGCTATGGCGGTGGGGTATATCTTCGTAATGGAGGAGATGTTAAAATAGAAAACAGTGAAATCGTCACCAACACTATTGATGGCATCGGAGGAATATCTGGCGGTGGTATGTATTTGGAGAGCGTTGTTACCTTTTTAATGCAAAATAGTGAAATCAGCAGCAATACATTGAAGGGAAAGGGTTCATTAGAGGGCGGCGGTTTATGTATTACATATGCAAGTGAATCGGCAGTTATGGAGAATAGCAAAATCAACAATAATACTGCCCAAATAGATGGCACAGATGCTTATAGCAACATAGCGGGCGGAGGAGCCTATATTTCGTTCTACGGAGAAAGCTTTATCATGGAGAATAGTGAGATCAGCGGCAATACTGCCCAAAGCAGTGGATCCTCCGATGTTTTTGGCGGCGGTTTGTGGATTTATGGCAGCTTTACCATGAAAGGAGACAGTAAGATTAATGAAAATACCGCACAGAATTCCGGTGACGACCCTGATACATTTGGCTATGGGGCTGTTAAAGGCGGAGGCGTGTATATTGACGGGGATTTTGTCCTGGAAGGCGGGGAAATAAACAATAACAAGGCGGCTGCTAATGGGAATGGTGGAGCTGCAGACGGCGGTGGCGTATATGGACAGATCACTGCTGATTCTTATGTCGACGGGGCATCCATTATCAATAATACGGTGTTTGGCAGTAAGTTTGGTGCAAATGGCGGCGGTCTTTATATAATCAGTTTCGCCATAATACCTGCCATGCGTTCTGCTTATTTTCCCGATTCTTCTGCTGATTTTATCTTGAAGTCCGGAAGGGTTTCGAATAATATCGCCAAAACAGAGAGTACTTATATTGATGAATATACTTCTGTAGATGCCTGCGGTGGTGGGATTTACCTGGCAGGGGTGAAAATGATTATGGACGGAGGAACCATAGATATCAATAAAGCAGAGGCTGCTTTTGTAGATGCTTATGGCGGTGGGATTTCTATGGGAAATGGGATGGCAGGAGACTATAATGGTACGGCTTCTGGCAGCTTAACCATGAATGACGGCGATATTACCGGCAATACCGCAGAAAGTAATGGAGGGAAATCCTACGGCGGAGGAATCTATGGCAGCGGTGGTTATATGGAGGTTTATACTGATGATAGTGGCGCTGAGGATTCCAGAAGCATTTTAATAGAAATGAAAGGTGGAAGAATTAACGAAAATACAGCGGATTACGGTGGCGGCCTGTATTCGGATAAATCGTACTTTGGCATAGATGGCGGAAGAATTGTGGATAATGCTGCGAATATAGATGGAGGAGGCATTTATGGGTTGGAATGTAGTTACAATAGCGAGAAAATAGATGGGGGTACATCTGTTAATTCGACCGTTTATGACTATTCCATAAAAATGAGCAGTGGCGAGATTAGCGCTAACACTGCCGAAAATAATGGCGGCGGCATATATTTGGCGGCATCATATTTTGATATGGCCGGAGGAGCAATTTCCAATAATACTGCGGACAATGATGGCGGAGGTATTTATGCAATAGATGGTTATGATAATGAATCCACGGTGGATGAGGGCTATGGTTATGTGACTTCTACTAGTTTGAAGCGCTCGGTAGAAATGAGCGGGGGTGAGCTTAGCGGAAATAATGCAGACTCCAACGGCGGTGGCGTATATTTAAAAGTCAACGAGGGCGATTCGTCAGAATTTAATATGAGTGCCGGTAAAATTGACGGTAATACCGCAGGCAATAATGGCGGAGGGGTCTATGCAGAAGAGAAAGCCACTTTTGAAGTAAAGGACTCTCTTTTACGGGATATAAATAATGTTTCTATCACTAATAATACCGCAAGTAATGAAGGCGGCGGCATCTATACGGAGGCCGTTGTTGATTATGACAATTTAACCCCAAGTGATTACCAGAATATTGCCACAGCATCTGCGACAGTATTCAGCGGAAATACGGCATCAGCATCATATGAACCACCGTCGATTGCATCAAGTTATACCAATATCGGATTTTCTGGCACAAGTATAACAAGCCATCCTATTAACAATGATGATATAAACTATAGAAGTGATTCTCCACTTGTATTTACTTATACAGTGACTTATAATCCCAATGGTGGCAGTGGAACGGCCCACAGCGTCACCGAAAATGTTGGTACATCTCACACCGTCCTATCGAATACGGATAGTAATTTGGGATTTGACCAAAATGGCTACACATTCCTGGGCTGGAGTACAAACGCAGTGGCGTCGGTGCCAGATTATACGGGAACAGGAAGTGAGACAATTGGCAGTAGCGCGGTTTCTGGAGATACGGTTACGCTGTATGCTGTGTGGCAGGAAAATACCACCCCGGGCAGCGGTACCTACACGGTGACCTATGAGCCTAACGGTGGCTCGGGAAACGCTTATAGCGTCACCGAAAATGTAGGTGCACCTCACACCGTCCTATCGAATACCGATAGTAATTTGGGATTTGACCGAACGGACGGCACATTTCTGGGCTGGAGCACAAATGCAGCGGCGGCAGCTCCAGACTATACGGGAACAGGTAGTGAGACAGTTGGCAGCAGTGCTGCGGATGGAGAAAAAATCACATTATATGCGGTGTGGAAGACTGAAACAGACAAAGATGGCCAATTTTTTACTGTAACCTATAATCCCAATCGTGGCATTGGAAATAAACATTCATTATCAGTATCGTCCGGCAGTATTCATACTGTTAAAAGCAATTCAGATAGTGTGTTAGGATATACATATAAAGGATACCGTTTTGCCGGTTGGAATACAGCGGCTGATGGAAGCGGAACCTCTTATGCGGCTGGTGCTGAGATTACTATAAAGGAAGACATTACACTTTATGCCAGATGGGTGTCTGAAACAGATAAGGATAAGGATAAGGAAACTAATAGTAATACTGATTCAAAAGAAAGTAAACCAAAAGGTTCTGTAAAAACAGGTGATACATCATGGCCTTTGGCTATATGTATATTTATGTTCGGTTTATCTATAAGCATAATGTTGTATACCGTAAAAAGAAAAACTAGATAAAATTGATCCTTACCTTCAGTTGACAAGAACACATTTGTTATTTTAACTGAAATCACCCTCCATTGACAATGGAGGGTGATTTCATGTATAAGCGTATTTATGGAATGAAAGAATTAGCGATTAATTGTGCTGTTTATATTGGAAATCATAATGAAATCTGCTATAATTGAAACAGTTTAACCAGCTAAGTAACGTAAGAGGTAATATAATGAAAAAATATTTAAAAAGAAAAATATATGACAGTCTTCTTGCCTGGAAGGATCATCCGGGGCATACAACCCTTGAGGTGTCAGGTGCACGCCAGGTAGGAAAGACCTATATTGTAAACAAGTTTGCGGATGAACAGTATAAGCAGAAGATATATGTCAATCTTTTAGAATTCTCCGGGGAATTATTTCTGGAACATTATCATAATTTACGTAATGAAGTCAGGCAGGGTAAGGAATATGAAAATCCGGTTTATGAACTGATAAAAAAATATAAGCCTGAATTTACTGATTCACCGGATACGGTGGTTATCATTGATGAAATCCAGGAATCCGCAGACATCTATAACCGGATAAGAGAATTCACCCGTTCTCTTAAAAGTGATTTTATTGTAACGGGAAGTTATCTTGGAAGAATTTTGGATAAAGGATTCAAGTACTCCGCCGGTGATTTGGATTCAATAGAAGTCCAAACACTTAACTTTGAAGAATTCCTTATGGCTTCAGATAGATACTCTATATATAAGGAACTGGACATATATGGCAGTGGAAGTGAAGCGTTTTATAAGGAATTAGAAGAGCTTTATAAGATTTATACCAATATTGGCGGTTATCCAACAGTAGTCCTGCAGTATCTCGAAAATGCGTCGCTGAATGATTGTGTGGAGATTTTGATAAAAATCATTAAATTATTTACAAATGAAAGTAAGCGGTATTTTGATGATATTCTGGATAATGCAGTGTATGATAATATGTTTTCTGGTATTGCCCGTATCCTGGTAAAAGAGAAAAAAGGATTGGAAAAGGATAGCTTCAGCGAGGAGCTGCAAAATATTGTGGTAAAGGACTATTCGAGCAATATATCCAAAGCATCCGTGAATCGGGCAATAGACTGGCTGTATAGCTCTGGCATTGTTGGATTTGCAGGAAAATTGCCGGAATGTAATATACTTGATTTTAAGGCAAAAGCACGTTGCTATTTTATGGATATTGGCCTTGCCAATTATTTTCTCACCAAGATAGGATGCTCAGAAGGAGAAGTTGCAGGTATCGTAAATGAAAATTTTGTTTTCCTGGATTTAAAAAGAAGAATTAGTCATCCGAGTGAAATTGCTTTGGAAACACCGGCATTCGCTACCCTTGGTAATGGGGAAATTGATTTTTATGTTAAAACCATAAAGTCAAAGAAGACTTATGCCATAGAAGTGAAGTCTGGCAAAAATAGCAGCAAGACAGTTAAAGCTATTTTAGAAAAGAACAAGGCAGACCGGATACTTTTAGCAAAGGGAAATACCCATGGCGGAATTACTGATAAAATATATACGGTACCGATTTATGCGATTGCAAAGTTCAATTTTTAGTACCCTCCATTGCCAATTGTTGCTTCAAAACCGCGTTGAACATTGCCAATGGAGGGTATATCATAAAACCAAGCTATTTACTTTGAGAGGAGATATTTTATGGATTCATATCTTCAGTTGAATACACTGGTGGTATATTTATTCAATAATACACTGGATTTTGAACGCCGTTATGTAGGTAACAGCGAATTTAAAGATATCTCTGTCAATGATATGCATATCTTAGAAGCCATCGGCCGCAACACTTCAAAAAGTATGTCGGCTGTCGCGAAAAAAGTAGGTGTCACTGTAGGAACACTGACGATTGCTGTGAATAATCTCGTGAAAAAAGGTTATGTACTCCGTATCAGGAGTGCTAAAGATAAACGCGTGGTATTAATTTCATTATCTCCAAAGGGAATCAGGGCATATAGGCATCATGAAAAATTTCATTTAATGATGATTAAGGCTATGAGAAGAAGTTTAAATGATGAAGAGTGTGAGATTTTAATCAGAGCATTGAAGCAGTTGGACGAGTATTTCACTCAGATTCAATAAGGGGAGGTTATTTTGGCAAAGAAACAAGGTTTATCTGCTTCTCTTGAGGATTATTTGAAAGAAATCTATATTCAGGAAAGCGTACGTAAATCTGTCAGAGTCACAGATATTGCAATGTCCCTGGGAATATCGAAGGCAGGTGTTAACAAAGCTATTCATGGATTGAAGGAACTGGGATATATAAACCACGAACATTACGGCACGATTGGTTTGACCCAGGAAGGCAAGGATATAGCCGGGGGGATATGGGAGGCTTATCAGACGGCATATGCATTCCTTGTTGACATATTGAAGGTCAATAAAGAAGATGCCAGGGAACAAGCACATCAAATGGAACACATTCTTAGCAATGATTCATGCCAAAAACTAAAGAGATTCATCGGAGAAATTTAGTAAACGCTTTATTAAAACCATTCTTTTTAACTTTGTATAAAGATACGTAGGCGATAGTATTTAGTACCTTAGACACAGCTGTGAAAATCATTTCCTCAAAGCGGAGGCACAGGCCGCAGTCAGCGGTAAGTTCGGTGGGAACGGGAATAATGCGGACAGGGAATCCTTGATTGTGCAGAGCTTTTTCACAAGAAATAGCTTGATGCGTATTTTCAAAAGTCAGTATATAATATTCTTCCATCAGCAAACCACCTTTACTCTTGAACCAAGTTGATAAGGTAGATTCCAGGCAGCTGCTCAAGCTTAAGAACCTACCTTATATTAAATTAATTTATCCTAATTGATTAACAATTTTTACTAATGCTGCCAATGCATCATCAGGTAATTTATCATAACCATCTTTGGCAGTTTCCATTGATTTTACAAAGTTAACTCTGTCATTCATACGGGCTTTTAACTGAGACTTGTATTCTGAGTCGTTAAGGTCTGGAATAAAACCTTCCCATTCAAAGATTTCTATATCTTCCATTGCGCCCCATTGTTTAAAGTCTGCCCTTCCTTCAACAATGGCTTCAATAATGCCTAAAGTGTCTTTCGGCTGAACCTTTTTGCCCATGAAGTCACCTGTGTTAATGATGTAACAATCCACGTTCTTCTCAGCAACTAATTTCTTAAATTTATCATAATCATTTGTAAGGGGGTACGTCCTGAATGGGTTAGCATATGGAACAACAACTAACGCATTGGGATCTATACCTTCGGCAAGCCTCTCTGCTGTTGAACGCTTAGTGGCAAGGGTGGCTCCCATAACCGAAGCGAGAGAAGCACCTTTTAATTTAACAACTGGTGGTAGCGTTGGGTCCTTCATAATCCAGAAAATAGAATTAACAGGGGAATCTACTCTGTCTACACGGTTTGGAGACCAAAGCTTAGACTTGATTGCACGGCCATTGCCATTTCTGATATCTTCTGTTACAAGGACGATTTTACCGCCTTCATCATAAGTTGCTGCACAGTTCTGAGCGGTCAGCAAGTATTTATTATCCTCACAATCAAGAGGATAATCCTGAGTTTTGTCAAAGTAAGTGGGTTCTAAGGCGATAGATGCACATGTATCGGAATTGATGATAAATGCATCGTCATGAAGAACCGTAACCTCATATTTATTGTCATGTTTAGCATGAGTTATTGTAGATTTACCGGAACCTGATAAACCGAAAACAGATGCTACATATTTCGAGCCATCATCTAAAGTATACTCTTTCTGTCCGCCATGACATGAAGCATAACCATTACGGTTGGCAATAGCCCATGCCATTGTAAGGGTTCCTTTTTTATGTTCACCGAAATATCTCATGCCTAAAATAGCGGCACAGTTTTGATCTGTATTGAAATAGCACAAGCACTTGGGATCATATCCTGGTTTGTCTGTTCCAGGCCACTGTGGGTTAGAGAAAATATAAATATCTGGTTCGTTTCCGTCTCCTACTGGTCTGGAGTTTTTATACATCCTTACATATTCATCGGACATATATTGGAAGTTCAGCATCCAGGAGTACATGATATTTTCTTCACCTTCTGGAATCAGAAGATGGGCTTTAACCATGAATTCAGGATCCAGGCCGACATATACTTCGACGTGGTACATCATCATCCATCTTGTATCATAAACGGCATCCATAACCATCTTATCCAGCTCGTCCCGGTTTACATTAGGTTCACCGGCGATTCTTCTTGCGGCGGCATAACGTCCGGTAATAGATCCATCATTGAACAATAATACTTTCGCATCTTTTTCAAGTCCGAATTCTTCACCTCTGTAAACCGGCATATCTGTTACAACAGTACCAGGTGAGTTTTTAGCTAATTCGTAAGCCTCTTTTAACGTATTAACTTTAATTACGTTATTACCATAAAAAGCTGTTTCAATAATTGAACGGGTTTTCGAAAAACCTGTTTTTCCAGCACCGATCTCGGTTCTGGGATAATATGCTTTTGTTGACATTGATTTACTCCTCCTATTGGTATAATACAAAAATTCTCCGCTATTCTATAGTAATATTTCTTAAGATAAAAGTCAAGAATTTAACAAAAATTTAAGTTTTTATTTGAGTAATATCACGATTCGTTAGGAAGCTGATCGGCAATCCATTGATCCATGTATTTTTCGATAATGTCAAACTGACCGGGACCAATGTCTAATAAAAACTGGTGGAAATCTTTTTCGCTAAATTGCTTATCCAGCATATCCTCGGCTTTTTCTCGAAGTCCTTTAATTTCCAGGCTGCCGATACAATATGAAAGATAATTACCCGGAACTGAAATGATAGTCTTGTGAATTTCATTGATGGCATCTTTATCCGTAATGCCCAGTTCTGCCAAATAAGCTTCTACATCATTAAGTAACCAACCCTCATGGTGAATACCTAAATCTATTCGTGCATAAATACAAAGGGAATATTCTAAATCTGCCTGCATAATCTCCGCAATTGTATCATCAAGTCCCGCCCATTGATAGGAGAGCCCCTCAACATAGGTTGCCCAGCCTTCGGTATATCCGTTAAAACTTAAAACAGTACGTATTTCGGCAGGCTTCGTATTATAAAAATAAGATATCTGATATAAATGGCCAGGATACCCTTCATGTGCCAGCGTTGGAAACAATGCTTCGGAGTCATATTTATCGCTGCCGTTAATATAGATAACATTGCTTGTAATATTATCTATCTGTGGTGTCAGGTAGAATGCAGGACTGATATCTTCTTGTAAAGACGCATGAACATATTTAATTGTGTAATCGACATCGGCTGGTTCCGGAAAGCTTTCTGATATCGAAGACTTTAGATGTTCAAGGATTTCCGATGGATCTGTGTATGCATATTTAATATCGGCCAGTTTGGAAAAGATCTCGCGATCCTCCATATATACAAGGCTCATGTTTGTAATGCAGTTCTGCATTGATTCTTCCACCAGGCTGATGAGTTCATCCGGCGTTTTATCAGAACCTGTTTTGCTTCTGGTAACTAATGGATAATATTCAGAGCCTTTTTCAAGATAATGAAGTCCTCCTTCATTTGTACCTGTCCCTTTTAATTCGGCCAGTCCATCAATAAGCAGCTGATATGCAGGGATAACGGAGTTCATAACGGCCTCATTGTTTTGCTGGATATAGAGCTGTTTTTCTTCATCTGTCAGGGCAGGAAGTTCGCTCTCTAGTTTTTCTTCAAAAATCTCAAGAAGAAGATTGGATTCAGGATTAGCAATGAATGATTCACATTGAAGAATAATGTCATCGACCGTGAAGTCGGCCATAAATAGGCCAAGGGCTGATTTTTCTTTTTGGAAGTCAATAATACTTTGGTAGTAATCATCAACACTATTTAATAAATGGATATAATTATCGACATCCTCTTTATCAAAGAAAGTATACTCAGAGAGCAGTACCGGAAGCTGGGTTTGGATGCCTGTGGTAGGGTCAAGAACTTCCTGATAAAAAAATAAATCATAAAGAGACGAATCATTTTCAATATAACTTAATACAATGTCATATGTCAATTGCTGCTCTTTGGATAGGCTGTCATAGTCAAAGCTTTTTAAATGTTCAAGAAATGCTTCGTGTTCCTCCTTCTTACCCTCCAAATCTGAAAAATCAATTTCACCCAGGGTTATTTCATCTAAAGTAATGCCGTAGGCGTCAGGATTTTTTAGTGTATAGTGGAGTGTCAGTGCATCTGAAGCTGCGTAGTCTCTGAAGATTTCCTGCATAAATCCATCAAAATCGTTGGAATATGTCGATTTACCTGTGGATACATTTGAAGAAAGTTGACGGCATCCTGATAAAAGCAATACCAATGTAAGTCCTGATATAAAAAGTAACCGTTTTAATCGGCGCATGATTAAAGCTCCTTCCAAGTTGTGTGATGCTTAATATTATAGTATATCTTCATTCATCGGTAAATATGTTTTATAGTGCTTATTTTATATTTTCATAGTTTTGTAAGGAAAAGTTAGAAAATATAGTTGTAGAACTTAGTTCATTGTGTTACAATACTTTCCAGGCAAGCTTAAAAGGTTGCCGACTAGTTAAAATATGAGGAGAATTAATTATGAAAAGAATAGGTGTTTTAATTCTTGCGCTTGTTATGGTTTTTTCATTAGCAGGCTGCGGTTCCAAGAAACTATCAGGAATGACAGCAGAAGAAATCATGACGAAAGTACAGGAAACAATGAGTGGGCTTGAGAGTTACACAGGTGCGGTTACCACTAATTTGAGTATGTCTATGATGGGGTCAGAGATGGAAATGGCTTCAACATCGGATATGACAATGTTTACCAATCCCCTAAAGGCGCGGGTGGTAACTTCGGTAGATATGACATATTCAGGTACGACGCAGAATCAGGAAGTTACTGTATATGTAGAAAACAGAGAGGGTTCTTATTTTGTATATACATCTGATGAAGCAGGTGAATATACAGTGGAAGAAATAACTGAAGCGGAACTTGATGAGAAGCTGAAATCTTTGATGGGAATGGGTGCGGCAGAGCAGTATTTGGGAGTTCTTTCATCAGTAGAAAAGGCTGAAGGGCTAGAAACCATAGATGGCGTTGAATGCGTTAAAGTTACTGCCCAGATTTCAGGCGATGCAGTTGGAGATCTGATAGCGGCAACAGGTATGCAAGAAGCCTTCGAAGGAATGTTAACTTCTGAAATGTTTAAAGGTTTAGAACCGGCTAATGTAACCTACTGGATTGATAATGAGAAAGCTTATATTGTTAAGGCTGAGGTCGAGATGTCAGATATGTTGTCTGCCTTATTTAGTGCCATGTTTTCAGCTGTGGCAGAGGAATATGGTGAACAGATGGAAGGTATAGATATGTCTTCAATGATAAGAATTTCAGAGGCAAGCAGCGTAAGCACATTCGCTAACTTTAATGCAGCAGAGAAGTTTGATATGCCGGAAGCAGCCAAGGCAGCTGATACAACGGAAGAAACCGGCACGACAGAAGCTGCTGATACAACAGAGACGGCTGGCACGGCGGATACGACAGGAGCCGCAGGTGAAACTACTGAGACAACAGCAGATGGGAATGCAGCTGAAACTGTTGATACAGCAGAAGATACGACAAGCAATACAACTGAGGCGACAGAGACTCAGGCACAGTAGATACGAAAGAAAGACTGATATAATCTTAATATCCGGGTTATATCAGTCTTTTTGTAATCTGAGTTTTTCAAGAAAATTAGCCAGTACCGGAGAAGCGTGGTCAAAAAGCATATTTTTAGGATCTTCTTTGTTGTCTAAATACTTTTCCTTAATCAATTGGTTGACAGTATCAATTTCTGCTTTAAGATCATTTGCAGATAGCCGCATAGCACCCTGCCCCAGAATAATCATCTGCTCTAAATGATCCGAGGTAGCTACGGTAACACGATATTTCCTGGCCAGCTGGTTGCTTGCTTTTTCAATATAGGCATCGGCGGTTTCGGCTTCTTTTGTAAATATAATATGGATATTAAAATAAGGCGTAATGCTTCCGGGATTCCCTTTAACCTTATAACCGTCATAAACAACAATAACATTCGTTTTTTTATAGCCTTGATAATTGCATAAAATATCCTGAAGGCTAAGCCTGGCGGCATCTAGATTGGTTTCGGCCAGTGCTTTCAACTCATCCCAGGCGTATATAATATTATAACCGTCAATTAATAAATATTCGTCCATATAAATTCCTCAAACCCCCACCTCTGTAAGCGGGCGACTTACTTAATAGGGTCAATTATCTTTAGTTTTTTAATTTATTATACATATTTATTGAAATATGTACAATACTTAGATTAATCATCAGAGTAGAGGACCGTGGCAAGGGTTCGGGGAAACGTATGAAAAAAGATAGTTATATGTGGTATAAAAAAGTTATAGAAACAAATGGTGAAGTTCTAATTTAAATTCTTTAGTAAAAATAAGCCCTGGGAGCGAAGCGTTGTCTCCCGGGGCTTACTTAAGTTTTTTATCCTTGCCAACTAAGGGCAGATTATACTATAATAAAGGGCATACTATCAATTGTACAACTATTTTCCAGGAGGAATTAGAAATATGACAAAGAAACCCTATTATATAACGACAGCTATCACTTATACATCAGGTAAACCTCATATTGGCAATACCTATGAAATTATTTTGGCAGACAGTATCGCCCGTTTTAAACGTAATCAGGGGTATGATGTAAGGTTTCAGACAGGAACAGATGAGCATGGACAAAAGATTGAAATTAACGCAGATAAAGCAGGTGTCTCCCCACAGGCGTTTGTTGATGATATAGCCTGTGAGATTAAGCGTATATGGGATTTGATGAACACCTCTTATGATAAATTTATCCGTACGACGGATGTAGATCATAAAGCTATGGTACAAAAGATATTCAGGAAATTTTACGATCAGGGAGATATTTATAAAGGCTATTATGAAGGCAAGTATTGTACGCCCTGTGAGTCCTTTTTCACAGAAAGCCAGCTTGTAGATGGCAAATGTCCGGATTGTGGACGTGAAGTAGTTAAGGCGGGGGAAGAAGCATACTTTTTTAAACTAAGTAAATATGCCAATCGGCTTATCGAACACATTAATATGCATCCTGAATTTATTCAGCCTGAATCGAGAAAGAATGAAATGATGAATAATTTTCTGCTGCCCGGATTACAGGACTTATGTGTTTCAAGAACCAGCTTTAAATGGGGAATACCGGTTGACTTTGATACTGACCATGTCATTTATGTATGGATAGATGCATTAAGTAATTATATCACCGGTTTAGGTTATAATGTGGATGGGGACAGTGATGAGCTTTATAAGATTTACTGGCCGGCTGATTTACATTTAATCGGCAAGGATATTATCCGCTTCCATACGATTTATTGGCCGATTATGTTAATGGCCCTTGATATACCTCTTCCCAAGCAGATTTTTGGACATCCATGGTTAATGGTTGGCGATGGGAAGATGAGTAAATCAAAGGGAAATGTTATCTATGCCGATGATTTGGCAGAATTATTTAGCGTAGATGCAGTACGCTATTTTGTATTACATGAGATGCCGTTTGATAATGATGGTTCCCTGACCTATGAATTGATGGTTGAGCGGATTAATTCTGATCTGGCTAATATTTTGGGTAATCTGGTGAATCGGACAATTTCTATGAATAATAAGTATTTTGGGGGAGTCATACTAAACCCCGGAGTTAATGAGCCCATTGATGAAGAGATTGAAAATCTGGCGGAAGAGACTTTAGGCAGAGTCATCGGGAAGATGGATAAACTGCGGATTGCAGATGCCATAAGTGAAATATTTATACTCCTTAGACGCTGTAATAAATATATTGATGAGACCCAGCCATGGATTCTTGCAAAAGATGAAGCTAAAAAGGATAGGCTGGCAACGGTATTGTATCATTTGATGGAAGGCATCCGTATCGCCGCTGTTTGTCTTGAACCATTCCTTCCTGAAACCTCGGTAAAGATTTTAGATCAGCTTAATACCCAAGTGCGGCACTTTGAATCACTGAGTACATTTGGCGGCCTTGAAACCGGTATCAATGTAACGGCAAAACCACAGATTTTGTTTGCCCGTTTAGATGTAGACGAGGTACTAAGCAAAGTAAAAGCCGAACAGCCTTCTGGAGGTAAAGAGGCTAAAATTGAGGAAGAAGTTATTGATATCGAAGCTAAAGATGAGATTACCTATGATGATTTTGCTAAACTTCAGTTCCAGGTAGGAGAAATTATAGCCTGTGAAGAAGTGAAGAAGTCTAAGAAGTTATTATGTTCTCAGGTCAAGATTGGATCTCAGGTAAAGCAGATCGTTTCCGGTATTAAGGCTTATTATAAGCCTGAGGAGATGATTGGTAAAAAAGTGATGGTAGTCGTTAATTTAAAACCGGCCAGGCTTGCCGGTGTGATGTCAGAGGGTATGCTCCTCTGTGCAGAAGATGCCGAGGGAAATCTTTCTTTAATGATACCGGAAAGAGATATGCCTTCAGGGGCAGAAATTTGTTAGGAGTAAAGAACAATGATTTTTGAATCACATGCCCACTATGATGACAGACAATTTGAATCAGATAGGGACACACTTTTAAAAAGCCTGCAGGAGAATGGGATAGAATATGTTGTCAATATCGGTTCAGATGTTAAAACAACGAGAAATAGTATTGAACTGGCAAAAAAATATCCTTTCATCTATGCTGCTGCAGGCATTCATCCAAGTGAAGTCAAGCATTTTCGTGAACAGGACTTTGATTGGCTGAAAGCCCAGGCGGCTGATGAAAAATGTGTAGCCATAGGTGAAATTGGCCTGGATTATTACTGGGATAAGGAAAAAGAGATTAGAGACTTGCAAAAGTACTGGTTTGTGCGTCAGTTAGATTTGGCAAGAGAAGTTAACTTGCCCTTAGTCATACATTCCAGGGATGCAGCGAAGGATACTTTGGATATTATTAAAGAAGAAAAGGCCGAAGAAATCGGCGGCGTCATCCATTGTTTTTCCTACTCTCCCGAAATTGCCAGAGAGTATGTAGAAATGGGATTTTATATAGGTATTGGCGGTGTTGTTACATTTAGCAATGCCAAAAGCCTGAAGCAGGTTGCCAGAGAAACGCCTTTGGAGAAAATTCTGCTGGAGACGGATTGCCCATATCTTGCCCCTGTTCCAGGTAGAGGAAAACGTAATTCATCATTAAATCTGATTTATGTTGCCAAAGAGATAGCTAAAATAAAGAATGCAGATTATCGGGAGGTCATTGACATAACGTGTAACAATGGGAAAGCAATGTATCGGATTTAAGGCTGGGAGGCAACATCGTGAAGAGAAAGATTACAATTGCAGGCTTTCTAATGCTTATTATATTATTAATTCCTGCATGTGCAGATAAAGAGAAAGAAAACAAAGATAACAAAGATAACAATCATGTGGTTTTAGGGAAATATAAAGGAATAGAAGTCAGCGTGGTCAGGCCGGAAACAATTACGGAAGCGGACGTGGAGGAAGAAATCAGGAGGATTCTTAATGATAGCCAAGGCCTTGAAGGAGTCACAGAAAAAGCTGTGGAAGAAGGTGATTTGGTTAATATTGATTATGAAGGGTACTTAGAAGGTGAAGCTATTCCCGAGAGCAGCATTGCCGATTATAATGTGTTGATCGGATCCGGCATTTTCTTTGATGGCGCGGAATCTCAGTTGATTGGCGCTTTGCCTGGTGAAACGAAGGAGATTAATGTGACATTTCCGGAAGAATATCCTGATCCTGACCTGGCAGGACAAACAGCAGTTTATAAAGTTACGATAAATTCTATCCAGATTGATGAAGTTCCTGAGTTAACAGATGAATTTGTGAGGAGCATTTCAGATTGTGAGACGGTGGCTGATTTCAGGCAAGAGGTTTTCGATATGCTTGAGGCAGCGGCCGAAAGTACGGTAGAAAATGATAAAGTAAATGATATTTGGAGCCAGGTGATGAAGAACGCTGAGATTACCGATTATCCTGAAGACGTGATTAAAGAGGTGATAGCAGATTATAAAGCAATTGATGAAGAATTGGCAGAACTCTATGATACCCCGTTTGAAGAATATATCAACACTTATTTGGGGTATACAATAGAAGCATATGAAGAAAGAGCCAGGCATTACGCCGAGGAAGTCGTAGGCGGGCAGATGGTTGTGGCTGAAATCGCAAAAGCAGAAGGACTGAATGCAGACCAGATAACCGATGCGGAAATGGAATTGTGTGCTGCAAATAATGGTTATGATTCGATAGAGGCCTACCAAGAGGATTATGCAGAGGAAGAAATCAGGCAAGAAGTACTTTATTATCGAGTGATTGACTTTGTCACTGCAGCGGCTATAGAAGTAGAAGGATAATCTTAAACGAATAAGGGAGGAAATCTATGAAATTTCAATTTGCACACAATAATTTTAATGTTACTGATTTGGATAAGTCTCTTAAATTTTATAAAGAGGCTTTAGGGTTAAAAGAGGTCAGAAGAAATGAAGCCGAAGACGGCAGTTTTATTCTCGTATATTTAGGTGATGGTAAAACAGATTATTGCCTGGAGCTTACATGGCTCAGGGATTGGGAGAAAGATTCCTATAACCTTGGCGATAATGAGTTCCACCTTGCCTTTCATGTTGATGATTATGAGGCGGCACTAGGGAAGCATAAAGAGATGAACTGTATCTGTTTTGAAAACAAAGAGATGGGCATTTATTTTATTGTTGATCCCGATGGGTATTGGCTGGAGATTGTGCCCGAAGATAAGTAGAAGAAGAGGTGTTTCATGGAAAAACTCTCGAGTCCGTCCAAGACAAAGGAGATCATAAAAAAATACGGTTTTCATTTTAGAAAGAAGTTTGGTCAAAATTTCCTGATAGATGCTGGAATTCTAAATAAAATTATCGAGGGTTCCATGGTGACAAAACAGGATATGGTTTTAGAGATTGGTCCGGGGATAGGAACGATGACTCAGTATCTGGCTGAGGCGGCAAGAAAAGTCATTGCTGTTGAGATAGATGAGCAGCTGATTCCAATTTTGGCGGTAACGTTACAAGGGTATGATAATGTTGAAGTCATTCATGCAGATATATTAAAGATGGATATCGTAAGACTTGTCAATGAAGAAAATGAGGGAAAACCGATTAAGGTGGTGGCTAATCTGCCTTATTATATTACTACGCCGATTATTATGGGTCTATTTGAAAGCCGTGTTCCTGCAGATAATATCACAATTATGGTACAAAAAGAAGTGGCTGCAAGGATGAAAGCCGGGCCGGGGACGAAAGATTATGGCGCCCTTTCGCTGGCGGTACAGTATTATGCTAAGCCTGAGATTGTGGTCAATGTTCCCTGCCAGTGCTTTATGCCAAGGCCAAACGTGGATTCTACAGTAATACGATTGACAAAATATAAAACACCGCCGATAGAAGTTAAGGATGAAGCTTTAATGTTCAAGATGATAAGGGCGGCCTTTAACCAGCGGCGGAAGACGCTGGTCAATGCGTTAAGTAATTCAAGCGATATTCATAGCAGTAAAGAGGATATGCTTAAAGCACTTAAATTAATGAGCGTTTCTCCAACAATCAGGGGGGAGGCATTGACATTGGAGCAGTTTAGGGAATTAGCGGATTTAATAGACTTTTACTAAAAATCAGCTTATTAAGCCTCTAATTCCGCTGTGAGATAAAATGTGTCACCTCGGTAATAACTCTGGAGATATTCACCAGGTACGTTGTCTTTATTATAAGAAATTCTCTCCAGATATATCATTGGATCGCCGTCTTTGATATTCAGGTTGCTGGCAAACTGAGCATTTGCTTTGACAGCAAAAATCTTTTGATATGCCTTCTTCCATACGATCCCGTAATTTTCCTCAAGAAAACGGCGTAGAGAAAGTTGTGCAAAATCATGATTCAGTGCCTCTGGACACCAATCATAAATGAGATAAGCGCTTTCAATGCACATTGGGATGCCGTCGGCATAACGAAGTCGGTTAATATGAATCAGTGGCTGGTATTCCGGGATAGAAAGCGCTTGGGCAATAGTTTTCGTTGCCATAACTTTTCGGTTTTCCAGCATTTTCACAGAAGTCTTATAACCTCGTCGCTCCATATCATTAGAAAAGTGGATGACTTTATTTAAACGCTGCTCCATTTTAGCCTGTTCCACATAAGCGCCGTATCCCCGTCGCTTTCCAATGAGACCATCGCTCATAAGCATATCCATCGCTTTTCTTACCGTTGCCCGGCTGACTCCGAATTGAGCAATCAAATCATTTTCAGTGGGGAGAATATCTCCTGGCTTGTATTTTCTGTCCTTAATATCTTTGCATATGATGTCGTAAAGCTGATAATATAGATGGGTTCTCCCACTGAAATCTAAATCATTCTGGTTCATAAGATAAATCCTCCATAAATACTATTATTATAATATTATAAGTAATAATCTATATTTGTCAATATTTGTGAGAAATTAATTTGTGTTAAAATCGAGAAATGTAAAAAGTTTAGAAAGTTATTGACAAACATTATATTGTTATTATAATATAATGTTATGACAAATTCATAAAACCATAACGATATGATCTCAAAAAGATATTTTGCACTAAGAAAAGTTAGTGGAAATATACAAAAAATCAAAAAGGAGATGTGGAACATGAAAAAGGCAGTTACTATATTGCTGTGTGCTGTAATGGCAATGGGGACTATTGGATGTGGAAACAGGGTTGATGAGACGAGTGGAGTAATAGCCAGCGATTCTGTGGTGGAGGATACCTCTGAAGAAGTTAAAAGCAATGATTCAGCAGAGGGGGGTTATAAGGTTGTATATTCCATTCCCGGTCTAAGTGCGCCGATTTGGACGGTTGCAAGTGAAGCATTCATTGCGAAAGCCTCAGAGATGGGTTGGGAGGCTGAAGTATTAGACCCCAATGACAGTCTGGAGACACAGATTTCACAGTTGGAGAATGCACTTACAAAGGGAGTTCAGGGCGTGATTATCACAGCAATTGACGGAGAAGCGATGTCTACACTTATGAGTGAGTGTGAAGAGGCGGGAGTGCCGGTAGCTGCAATCGATCGTCAGGTGACAGGTACATCATTGACAACGGTAGAGGCCGACAATTATAACATTGGGCTTGCCTTGGGAGAGATGTATGTGGAATCTTTAGTGAATCAGGAAGGGAAGGTGCTTATTGTAGGAGGACCGCTTTCCAGCTCAGCGACGGTGAATCGTACGGAAGGATTTAAAGATGCCGTTAAAGGTAATAATAATATCGAAATTGTTGCCGAATCAGCAACTGAAATGGATAGTGAAGTTGTCCTTGCAGCAGTAACGAACTATCTCCAGGCGAATCCGGACATTAATTGTATCATGAGCTGTACAGATTATATTCTTCCGTCTATTATGACAGCACTGGATGAGGCTGATATGTTAAAAGGTGTAGGCGAGGAAGGGCATGTCAAAGTATATTCCGTAGACGGTGATGGTTATGGCCTAAAACAAGTAAAAGAGGGTTTGATTGATGCAACTTACGGACTGGATCCGGCGGGTTGGGCTGAGGCGGCACTGGAAGCATTAAAAACAAGCTTCGAGGGCGGAAGTGTGAAAGAAGCCATCTTAATTACTGGGAACATTGTGACATTAGATAATTTTGAAGCGTTAAAAAGCGAAGGTAAACTGTGGGGCGCAGCTTCTATGGAAGAATAAAAAAGAAAAGAATAGTTTTGGAAATATGGCTCATGCTTTGCTTGAGCCATTACCTTACCGGTGATATGTAAATAGATGGAATGGTGGTGTAAAGTTTGGAACAGAAAGTAATTGTGAGCATGGAAGACATAACGATGTCTTTTTCTGGAAATAGAGTTTTAAAAGGCGTAAATTTCCAGCTAAAGGAAGGGGAGATACACTCCCTGATGGGAGCTAATGGTGCGGGAAAAAGTACACTGATTAAAATTCTTAATGGTATTTACCATGCGGTATCAGGGATTATTAAGGTAGATGATAAGCAGGTACAGATTAGGACACCAAAGGACGCGGAGAAGTTTGGGCTGGCTTTTGTGCACCAGGAATTAAATGTTTGCAATGATTTAACTGTAGCAGAGAATATATACATAGGAAATTGGATTAAGAATAAAAGAGGTCTTTATGATAAAAAAGCCACGTCTAGAAGGACTAAGGAACTTCTGGAAATCATGGGGGTAGACTTAAACCCTGATGTACCGGTCAGAAGGCTAAGAACGGCGGAAAAGCAAATTATTGAAATTTTAAAAACGATGACAAGAGATGCCAAGGTAGTAGTTTTGGACGAACCTACGTCATCCCTAAATGAAAAAGAGAAAGAAAATTTTTTCGGTATCATTCATCGTATGAAAAAAAATGGTGTATCAATCATTTTTATATCCCATTTCCTTGAAGATGTTCTTGCGCTTTCAGATCGTGTAACCGTTTTGAAAGATGGAGTAAACAACGGTATATTTTCAAGAGGAGGCTATACGAAAGATGATTTAGTCGTAGCCATGTTGGGAAAGAAAATTATAGAAACAGAAATGCGGCCGCTGACGGTTCAAGAGGATGCCAAGGTGGTTCTGGAAGTTAGGAAATTGTGCAGTGATAAAAAATTTAACAATATAAATTTGAAAATCCGGCACGGGGATATTGTTGGTGTTTGTGGTCTTTTGGGAGCAGGTAAGACGGAAATTGCGCGGGCAATTTTTGGGCTGGATAAATTTGATACCGGAGAGATTATTTTGAATAATGAGGGAATCTCTAGGATACGGCCAGACCTTATGATAGAGAAAAAAGTTGCGTTGCTGACAGAAGATAGAAAGCTGGAAGGGTTTGTTCCACTGATGTCCATTAGGGAGAATGCGACGTTATCTGTAATGAAAAAGATGTCAAATCGTGTGGGTATAATTAACAGAAAGAAACAAGAAGCATTTGCAGAGGACATTTCACGGAGGATGACGGTAAAGATGTCTGGAATTGAACAAAATGTGGTGTCGTTGTCCGGCGGGAATCAACAGAAGGTAGTTATCGCAAGATGCCTGGCCATCCAGCCTGAATTATTCTTGTTAGATGAGCCTACACGAGGAGTGGATGTATATGCGAAATCAGAAATATATAAAATTCTGCGTGAGGCGGCAGAATCAGGAACGGCAATTTTAATCTTTTCCTCAGAGTTAGAAGAATTACTGGCAAACTGCACTAAAATCATTATATTAAAAAAAGGAATGATTACTGATGTTGTCAATACAGAAGAACTGTCGAAAAATAGATTGCTGAGTATGATTGGATAGGAGAATAAGAGATGAAAGATAAAAATCAGAAGTTTAAAGACATGTTTGGAGAGGACGTCGTGCGCCTCGTGATTATTTTGATATTTGTTGTAGTTATGTCTTTTGCCTCCCCTTATTTTATGCAAATGAAGAATATGATGAATATTCTACAGAATATATCTTTGCAGGGTATTACGGCGATCGGGATGACAATAGTTATCATTACCGGAGGTATTGACATTTCTGTAGGTGGTGTATGTGCCTTCAGTGCGTGGATTGCAGCCTCTCTTATGAAAAGTGGCGTAAATTGGGGAGTGGCGTGTTTGTGTGCAATCATCATTGCAGCATGCTGTGGGATGATTAATGCTTTCTCCATTGGGATTATGAAGATTCCACCTATGATTGCCACACTTGCGGTGATGAATATGACCAGAGGCCTTCAGACTGTTATTTCCAGGGGAACGACTTTGACAGGTTTGCCCGAAAGTTTTCAAGTGATTGGGCAGGGCAATATTCTTGGAGTTATTCCAATTCCAGCGGTTATTATCATAGTTTTATATTTATTGGCAGCATGGTTCATGAGCCGGACTATATTAGGGAGGAGTATTTATGCTGTTGGAGGTAACCCGGAGTCTGCAAGAGTAGCCGGTATTAAGAATACAAGAGTTTTATTTTTTTCCTACATAATCTGCTCAGTATTTGCATGTATTGCAGGGCTTGTGTTTGTTTCCAGAACTAATTCGGCGCCATCCACATTAGCGAACAATCTGGAAATGAAAGCAATTATGGCAGCTGTTATCGGTGGTACAAGTGTTACGTTTGGAGGAAAGGGAAAGATTTGGGGAACCTTTCTTGGTGTCATAATCGTAGGGTTAATGACAAATGCATTGGATTTGCTTGGTGTATCCGCTTATTATCAGCAATTTATACAGGGCGTTTTGGTACTTTTGGTAGTTTTCCTGGAAGCAATTCGATCTAATCGGGCAGCAAAGCAGCATTAATTTTGAGACAAAGAACTGGGAGGATTAAATTTGGAAAAAAATGCATTATATATTCAGTCGGGCGGGCCAACGTCTGTCATTAACGCATCTGCTTACGGAGTAATTAAAGCTTGTGTGCGGCATCCGGACAGGATTGGGCGGTTGTATGGCGTAAAACATGGAGTAATAGGGTTAATCAACAATCAGCTGATTGATATCTACGCCATGGGGAGAGAGGAGATTGAACTTCTACCTAGAACTCCATCTATGATCTTTGGTTCCAGTCGTTATCGCATAAAAGGTGATTCTGATTTTAAGAAGGTTAAAAGCGTATTAGAAAAATATAATATCCGATTTATTTTCTTTAATGGAGGAAATGGCACAGTCCGTGCATGCAAAGTAATGAAAAGATATTTAGAAAGTGTACATTATGAATGTCAGATGATTGTGATTCCAAAAACAGTAGATAATGATATCTCATGTATTGACCATGCGCCGGGTTATCCTTCGGCAGCACGCTATGTGATAATGAGTGTTTCTGAACTGGCTCATGATCTCCAGACTTATGATACAGATTTAATCACAACCGTTGAGGTGATGGGGAGAAATACAGGCTTTCTGGCGGCATCCTGCATTATGGCAGGCAAGGCTGGCAATGGTCCGGATCTTATATATATTCCAGAAGTGGAGTTTGAGCCGGAAAAATTCATTGAGGATATACGCCGGATTTATAAGAAGAAAGGGAAATGTTTTGTTGTAGTAGCAGAAGGGGTAAAAACCCGTGGGGGAAAATATCTGTTTGAGATGTCCGATAATTGGCGGGAAGATAATCCCCAGCTTAATATGGGAGGGATTTCTAACTATCTGCACAGGCTTCTTCAAGAGCACTTCAACTGCAAGATACGTTGCATGGATTTAGGGCTTATGCAAAGATGTGCCGTACATGATGCTTCGGAAATAGATATCGAAGAGGCGATTGAAGTAGGAAAAGAGGCAGTGGAAGCTGCCTTGGAAGGGGCGGATGGAGTGATGGTATCGATCAGGAGGCTTTCGAACTTCCCATATACTAAAGAACTTGTGCAGATTTCTGTTGAAGAGGTAGTAAAAGAAGATGCCAAACTCCCCCTCTCTTATTTGAATAGGGATAAGAACTATATTCGCCCGGAATTCCTGGATTATATAGAACCATTAGTAGGAGAATTACCCGCTTATGCAAAGTTGAAGCGGGTAACGAAAAACTGATAGAATGTAATACATTGTAGAAAAGAGGAATAATATGTACGATTACAGAGAACTGGGACTTGTCAATACATGGGAGATGTTTCAGAAATCATATAAAGAACAATATGCGGTTCCGGCGTTTAATTTTATATCTATCGAACAGTATAATGCGATTATTGACGCTGCTGCGCAAAAGCGTTCACCGGTAGTTTTGCTGGTCTCCCCTAATCTTCATAAGCAGATGGGGTATGAGATGCTGGCACGGGTGGTCCAGGCGGGTACAGACCGCTTGAAAAATATGAATATAAATATTCCTGTAGCCCTGCATCTGGACCATGGAATGAGCTTTGAACAGTGTGTGGACGCTGTGGAGAACGGATTTTCTTCAATTATGATTGACGGGAGTGCATTGCCTTTTGAAGAAAATATTACACTTACCAAAAAAGTAGTGGAATATGCACATGAACGTGGCGTAACGGTGGAAGGTGAACTGGGAGTACTGTCCGGTGCGGAAGAAGAGGGAGAGGAGAACTTAAGTGATAGTTGCTATACAGATCCGACCGTAGTGGAAGAGTTTGTTAGCAGAACCAATGTGGATTGTCTTGCTGTCTCCGTAGGGACTTGTCATGGTTTGGTAAAACTGAAAGTAAATGACGATGGAACTCTTCCAGAGCTCCGATATGACCTAATTAAAGAAATGCAGAGGCGGGTTCCAGGCTTCCCTCTTGTACTCCACGGTGCATCAACTATCCGCCGGGAATGGATAGATATGATTAACCAGTACGGTGGAAAGGTAGAACAGGCGGTGGGAATACCGGAAGAACAGATAGAAAAGGCAGTAAGAATGGCTGTATGTAAAGTGAATATTGCTTCTGACGGCTGGATATGTGCCATTGCGAATACGAGGAGAATTCTTGCTGAAAGTCCTGCAGCCATTGACAGCCGGGTATTTACCTTGAAAAACCGGCCGATTTTGAAAGAGCTGTATGTGCATAAAATTGAAGTGATGGGAAGCGGACAGAGGTATTAGTCTATACTTGTAATAGCTATCCTCCATTGTCGGTAGTGTAAAGCAGCCTATGAAAAACCGGGTCAAAAAAATTGGCCCATCTGAACCTTGAAAATCGCAAATATTGAAGTCTTTGGCAGCGTACGCCACCCTTGACGGCATGACAAAACAATG
>Ga0153996_1000134_pt1 | contig 39639 bp, 33 predicted proteins | sample TSNC080MetaG_FD_104728 | JGI IMG/M metagenome (GOLD analysis project Ga0153996, IMG submission 104728) | Attine ant fungus gardens microbial communities from North Carolina, USA - TSNC080 MetaG | ecosystem: Host-associated > Fungi > Mycelium > Unclassified | place: USA: North Carolina, Lumber... | reverse complement strand
TATAGCTGGTTAACTTAAAAACGCTAAAGCGTTTTTAAGTCGCGGCGAACGCCGCGCGCCGCCCATATGGCGGCGTTAACCTTGCTGCATAGTCAGTTGCACGCCAAAGGCGTGCCAGCGAGCTTTGCTCGCTGTTTAAAAACGCTTTAGCGTTTTCAAATTAACTGACTATATAGCTGATTCACCAAAAGCCCTGGAAGGGCATAATACCGACAATACCCCTAAAGGTCTGCCTTCCGCATTATTCGGGCACCCCCTTAAGGGGTACTTTTCTGCCTTGGTATTTCTGCTGCCCGTACAAAAATTTCCCAGATTCCAAGATTTGTGATATACTGAATCTCATGGTAATACCGATCTGTACAGAGCCTTCCGCTGTGCCCAGGCATGGGGAGGGGCAGGGTTACCGCGACAACAACTGCAAAGGAGCACCGAAATGATTGTAAAACCCAAGGTTCGAGGATTTATATGCACCACCGCCCACCCCACCGGCTGCGCCGGGAATGTCCGCCTACAGGCGGAATATGTTAAGAAGCGTAATCCTATCGGCGGCCCCGGCAGGGTGCTTGTCATAGGCTCCTCCACCGGATACGGCCTTGCCTGCCGCATCGCCGCCACCCTTGGCTGCGATGCGGATACGGTGGGGGTATTCTTTGAAAAGCCCCCGTCCGGCAGCCGCACCGCCACCGCCGGATGGTATAATAACCGGGCATTTGAGGCTCTGGCCGCGGAAGCCGGGAGGGCAGCCTATTCCATCAATGGCGACGCCTATTCCCGGGAGGTTAAGGAGGAGGCTCTTTCCCTTATTAAAAAGCTGCCGGGTGGGCAGGTGGATCTGGTAATCTACTCCCTGGCCGCGCCGCGCCGCACCGACTGTGAGACCGGACGGGTATGCAACTCGGTAATCAAGCCCCTGGGCGAGGTGTTCCGGGGCAAAACGGTGGATGTGCATACCGGCGCTGTGACCAATGCGGAAATTCAGCCCGCTACCCCCCAGGAAGTGGAGGATACGGTAGCTGTTATGGGGGGAGAGGACTGGCTCCGCTGGATACGCCTCCTCCAGGAGGGAGGAGCCCTGGCCCCGGGAGCCGCCACCATTGCGTTTTCCTATATCGGGCCCACCCAGACCCACGCCATCTACAAGAACGGCACCATCGGCAGGGCCAAGGAGGATTTGGAGGCCAAGGCCGAAGAAATCACCCGGCTGCTGTCCCCCCAGGGAGGCAGGGCCTTTGTGTCGGTGAACAAAGCGCTGGTCACCCAGGCCTCCGCCGCCATTCCGGTGGTTCCCCTTTATATATCCCTGCTTTACAAGGTGATGAAGGCCAGGGGCGTTCACGAAGGATGTATCCAGCAGATGGATCGGATGCTCCGTCGTCTTTACCCGGAGGCCGCCGGGAATGGCTGGGACAGTGTCCCGGTGGACGAGGGCGGCCGCATCCGGATGGACGACTGGGAGATGGAACCCGCCGTGCAGCAGGAGGTTCAGGCCATGTGGAAGGACGTAAGCTCGGATAACATCCGTGACCTGGGTGACCTGGACGGCTACCTGGAGGATTTCTACCAGCTGTTTGGCTTCCGGGTTCCCGGCGTGGACTACGGCGAGGATGTTGAACTGGGATAGGCTTCCCTCTCCCGAGCCTGCAAGGCAAAAAGCTTGGCCGGCGCCTTTTAGGCGCCGGCTTCTTTTGCGTTAACCCGGTTTATGTGGCCGCAAGCGTGGCCAGCACCCCCAGCATATCACGAACCCAGTAGGCCGGAAATAATCCGGGAGGTGTTACGCAGGATACGCTGTATGCGGTTAAGCCTTCCTTCCGGGCCAATATGCTTGCCCGAAGCTGGTGGAAGGAATCCGTCGCAATGACCACCGTGTTGCCGTCCCCGATGAACGCCCGGGAATAGCTTATATTTTGCAGGGTGCTTGTGGACTCCTTTTCCTCAATAATACGCGCCGGGTCAATTTTATGCCTGGATATCAGGTATTGAGCCATCACCGCGGCCTCCGGGAGAACCTCGTCCGTTCCCTGTCCCCCGCTGACAATGCAAACCGCCTCCGGGTTGCCCCGCAGATATTCGGCCGCGGCATTCAGGCGGTGCGCCACCATAAGGGACGGGCCATACTCATAGACCCGGCCCCCCAATACGATTATCGGAAGGTTGGAGCCGTCCGGCGGACTGTTAAACCACGCCTGCCGGATCATAAATCCTGATACCGTCGCCGCGAGAAGAAAGCCTGCGGTCAGGCAGGCTGTGGCAACGGCGCGGAAAACGCGCTTATGCTTCCTCCACGCCAGGGACAGGTAGCAAAGCGCTCCCGCCGTCAACAGCAATACCACGCACCCTATGTTGAATACCCCATAAAAAAGAGGAATCATTCCGCACAGCAATAATATACCGCTGATAATAAGCCCGGCAATTTTCATCACATTCTCCAAATTTGTTTTTTAAAATAACACAATAATAACACAATCGGATGAATGATGTAAAGCTTATTTAAAGGATGCCGCAACCCTTTTGGTTGGTATGCGGCATCCTTTGTTTTATGCGGAGCCCCAGTGATTTTGTCCCGGTTTGCTCCCAAAACCGGCGTTTTGGCGGTATATATGAGGACGCAATGAAGCGCGGAACTATTCTGAGAAAGCAGGTGAAAGCAATGGACTCAACCGTACAGACCATCAAGAGAATTACCGCTGTTGTCACCGGTATCCTGGCCGGAATACTGGGCGGCTTCGATAGCCTCCTGCAATTCTATACCGGCCTTATGGTGGTGGACTTCGCCCTGGGATGCGTCAAGGGTATCAAGGCAAAAAACTTTTCCAGCGCCATCGCCTTGTGGGGGTTTATCAACAAGATCATTGCCCTTTCCGTCATTGTCCTGTGCGTCCTTTTTGACAATGTGCTGGGAGAGGGTGACTATTTGCGCAGCATTTCCATAATATGGTTTTGTGTTTGTGAAGGCGCCTCCATTCTGGAAAACCTGGCCGTCATCGGTATCCCCTTCCCCCAGGGCCTCCGGGAGGTGCTGGTGCAGGCACAGAAGGGATTCAGCATTAATTTTTCCCAAATTGTGGGGCAAATCATCAAGAATTACTCGCCATCTGACAATGACAAGGAGGATAACGACCATGAGTAAAATTATTTATCTGGACGCCGGGCACGGCGGAGCAGATGCCGGTGCGGTAAGCGGCTCCCGCTATGAAAAGAACGACAACCTGAACATGGCCAAGGCGGTAAAGGCTTTGCTGGTTAAGCAGGGCCAGGCCGTCATCATGACCCGGGAGGACGATACCTTTGTGTCCTTGGCCGGCCGCACCCAAAAGGCCAATGAAGCGGACGCGGACATCTTTGTATCCCTCCACCGGAACAGCTTCACCAACGCAGCGGCCAATGGCGCCGAGGTGTGGGTATATACCAGCGCCGGGGCGGTGGATGTGGGGGCCGCTGCCGAGGTGCTGGAACGACTGGCGGAGGTGGGGGTGCAAAGCAACCGGGGCGTGAAGAAGGGCAACTACCACGTGCTGCGGGAGAGCCTTATGCCCTCCATGCTCGTTGAGCTGGGCTTCATCGGCAACGCCATAGACAACCAACTGCTGGATACCCGCTTTGACGCATATGCCGAGGCCATCGCCCGGGGAATCTGCGCGGCGCTGGGCGTGGCTTATATCACCGGCGGGACAGCACAGGCCGAGGTTCTTTACCGTGTCCAGGTGGGCGCGTTTGGCGTAAAAGCCAACGCCGAGGCATTCCTTGCGAAGGTGCGGGAAATGGGCCTGGACGCCTTTTTGGTAACCCAGGATACCGCGAAGAAGGAAGAATAGAAAACGGCGGCTCCGCCGGGTAACGGAGCCGCCCTATACAAGAACGCCCGACGCCCGCCGCGCGCGAAGCCCTTCGCAGCGGGGGCGTTCTTTGCCGTGGAAATTTTCTCTGGATAAAAACTTGCAAAACGATATGATTTTTGTTATAATGTCTCATGCAAGGGAGAAGCCTTTCGGGTGGTATGACATTAGCCGGGTTACGCTATGGCCGAAAAGCGCGTTACAATGGCATATGCCCAAAGCGGGAGATGTGCGGGTGTAGTTTAGTGGCAAAACATCAGCTTCCCAAGCTGAGGTTGCGGGTTCGATTCCCGCTATCCGCTCCATAGTGTAAGTCCCATGAACACCTGTTGTTTATGGGACTTCTTGTTATATGGCTCCCGGAGCCTACAACCGAGATTAGCAATAGAAATGAGGCTGCATGTTATGATATCAGGAGCACAGGCCATGGTGGAGTGCCTTCGCCAGGAGGGTGTAACTATCACCTTCGGATATCCCGGCGCCACCATCGCCCCCTTTTTTGACGCCCTGTCCCGTTCCGCCGGTATACGGAACATTCTCACCCGCACCGAGCAGGGGGCCGGACATTCCGCCAGCGGCTACGCCCGTATTCAGGGCAGGCCCGGCGTCTGCATTGCCACCTCGGGGCCGGGGGCAACCAATTTGTTCACCGCCCTGGCCACCGCCTACAGCGACAGCATCCCCTTGGTCGCCATAACCGGGCAGGTTGCCACCTACCAGCTGGGACGGGATGTATTCCAGGAGGTGGACACCACCGGCGCGGCGGAGGCCTTCACCAAATACAGCTATTTGGTGAAATCCGTGCAGGATATACCCCGGGTATTTAAAGAGGCCTTCCACATCGCGTCCACCGGCCGTCAGGGTCCGGTGCTCATCGACATGCCCATGGATATCCAGAAGCAGGAAATGGACTTCGCCTATCCCCAAGGGGTAAGCATCCGAGGCTACAAGCCCACCTTTAACGGACATCCCATGCAGGTGCGAAAGGTGGCGGGAGCCATCGGGGCGGCAAAACGCCCCCTCATCTGCTCCGGCGGAGGGGTGTTTTCCGCCCATGCGGAGGCCCAGGTTCGCCAGCTGGCCGAGGATTGCTCCATCCCCGTGGTTTCCACCATGATGGGGATCGGCGTGCTGCCGCCGGGACACCCCCTTTTCTACGGTATGGTGGGACAAAGCGGCATCGCTGTGGCCAACCGGGCCCTCATGGAAAGCGACCTGCTGATTCTTGTGGGTGCGCGGGTTGGGGATCGGGCCGTCCTGTCCCCCGAGCACCTGGAATCCAATGCCACCGTGGTACACATTGATATTGACGCCGCTGAAATCGGCAAAAACCTGGGGACAACCATTCCCCTGGTGGGAGACGCCGCCCAGGTGCTGACCCAGCTGATCCAAAAGAAGCCCCGGGGCGACTGGGCCGACTGGGTCGCGGAGCTGGACGTCCAAAAGGCCGAGGTTCGGGCAAAGCGCCTGGCGCGCCGCCCAAAAAGCGAGAATACCATAGAGCCCAACGCCTTTGTCCGCCTCCTCTGCGCCAACCTGCCGGAGGGTACCATTTATGTGGCGGATGTGGGACAAAATCAGATTTGGTCGGCCAAAAACTTCTCCGCCCACGGTCGTTTCATGACCACCGGCGGCATGGGCACCATGGGCTACAGCATACCGGCCGCCATTGGCGCCAAGCTTTGCGCCCCGGATAAAACCGTGGTGGCGGTTTGCGGCGACGGCTCCTTTCAAATGTCCATGAACGAGCTGGCGACCATGCGGCAGCACGGCGCGCCAATCAAGGTAATCGTCGTGCGCAACGGTGTGCTGGGCATGGTGCGGGAAATCCAGCACGCGGCCTATGGCGGGCAGGAAAGCGCCATCGACCTGTCGGGCAGCCCGGATTTCGGCATGATCGCCGCCGCCTATGGCATGGCCCACAGCTGTATCCACTCCATTGAGGGGGCGGAAGGAGCCTTGGCGGAAATGCTGAAAAACGAGGACGCATATCTGCTGGAATGCGTAGTGGATCCAAGGGAGGTAACGGCGTGAAAAGTATATTATCCGTATTGGTGGAAAACAGGGCCGGCGTATTGTCCCGCATCGCCGGTTTGTTTGCCCGGCGGGGCTTCAATATCGACAGCCTGGCCGTAGGCGCCACCGATGACCCCAGCGTTTCCCGCATGACCATCATTGTGGATGGCGACGAGCGCACGATGGAGCAGGTGTTTAAGCAGCTGAACAAGCAGATTGACGTCATCAAGGTCAAGACGCTGGAGGCCTCCGCCTCCACCCGCCGCGAGCTGGCCCTCATCAAGGTCAATATTACGAATCAGACCCGGAGCCAGATCATTGATGTGGCTAAAATTATGAAGGCGGATATTGTGGATCTTTCCCACACCACCCTGACCATAGAGATCGCGGACCGCCCCGAGCGGGTGGATCTTCTGCTAAGCCTGCTGGCCTCCTATGGCATTGTCGAGCTGGTGCGCACCGGCATGGTCGCCATGCAGAAGGGCAGCGAGGCCATTGCCATTGCCGTCGCCAAGCCGGATTAGTTCAAATAGTAACAGGCCCCCGGCTACTCGCCTGGGGGCCTGTTACTATTTGGGACTTATTATTCTTCGCTGCCCTCTTCTTCCTCACCGGCGCCGGGGCCGGTGTCTTCCTCCCCGGCCTCGCTGGGCTTGATGCCGATAAAGAGGGTGACATCCTGTTCCTCGCTGCCCAGCAGATCCTGGGTTTTCATGTCATAGGCCTTTATGGTTGCCACACAAGGGTATACGCCATCCGCCAGCTTCAGTTTCTTGGCCTTGTCCAGGGGGAGCTTGGCGCGGGATTCTCCCGGTCGGATAAAGCCGGTGTCCAACAGCGGCTCCTCCAGTCCCTCATAGGTGATGATTACCGTCATATAGCTGGTGTTTTCCTTGGCGGACTGGATGAGCACATTGCCCTCGCCGGTGAGGGAGGGAAAATAAATTTCCTGATTGTAGGTGTAATTCAGGTAATTTCCCTCGATAGTCTCCACCTTGCTGATCTGGGCGGACGCCATATCCCGGAGGAATGTCAGCCGCAGCACCAGCAGCGCCACGGTGAGCACGGTAATGGTTATAGCAAACCCGGTGGTCAGCCATTTTGTATTGGAAAAAAGCTTTTTCTTCATGGCCTCCCCCTTTTAAATGAAAAATGATCCGTGAGCTTCATTTTATCACAAAGTGCGGGGGGATTCAAGAAGATCAGACAGAAAGTGACGCCCGTTCCCCCAAAATATCCTGATATCTTTGAAGAATCGGCTGCACAATATCATTTACAAATTCCCGGGTCTGCTCGGCGCTGCGTCCCACAAAGTTTACAGGATCCAGCACCGACTCCACCTCTGCCCGGTTCAGGCCAAAGGACGGATCATCGCAAACCCGGTCGATCAGGTCGTTGTCCAGCCCCTCCTCCTTCACCCTGGCGGCGGCGGCAATGGAATGCACCCGCAGCCTCTCGTGGAGCTCCTGGCGGTCGCCCCCCTTCTTTACCGCCTGCATCATGATGTTTTCGGTGGCCATAAAGGGCAGCTCCTTCATAACCCGCTGATGAATCACCTTGGGGTAGACCACCAGGCCGTCGCAGACATTCAGCAGGATATTCAGGATGGCGTCCACCGCCAGAAACGCCTCGGCTACGGCAATCCGCTTGTTTGCCGAGTCGTCCAGCGTCCGCTCAAACCACTGGGTTGCGGTGGTAAAGGCGGGATTCAGCGTGTCGATCATCACATACCTGGAAAGGGCGGTAATCCGCTCGGAGCGCATGGGGTTCCGTTTATAGGGCATGGCGGAGGAGCCGATCTGATTCTTTTCAAAGGGTTCCTCCATTTCCTTGAAGTTTTGAAGAATCCGCAGGTCGTTGGAGAATTTTCCCGCCGACTGGGCAATGCCGGAAAGGGTGCTCAACACCTGATAATCCACCTTCCGGGAATAGGTTTGCCCCGATACCGCCACTGTCTGGCTAAACCCGAAGTCGGCGGCGATCTGCCGCTCCAGTTGGCGGATTTTTTCGCTGTCCCCTCCCAGCAGCTCCACAAAGCTGGCCTGGGTGCCGGTGGTGCCCTTTGACCCCAGCAGCTTGAGGGTGGATATCCGGTATTCCAGCTCCTCCAAATCCATTACCAACTCGTTGGCCCACAGGGTGGCGCGCTTGCCCACCGTGGTGAGCTGGGCGGGCTGGAGATGGGTGTAGGCCAGCGCCGGCATATCCCGGTACTCCAGGGCGAAATCCGCCAGCAGGGCGATAACGTTCACCAGCTTCCGGCGCACCACCGCAAGCGCCTCCGCCATAATAATAATGTCGGTGTTGTCACCCACATAGCAGCTGGTGGCCCCCAGATGGATGATTCCCGCCGCGCCGGGACACTGAACCCCATAGGCATAGACATGGCTCATGACGTCATGGCGGGTTTCCTTCTCCCTCTGGATTGCCACGTCGTAGTTGATGTCCTCCGCGTGGGCCTCCAGCTCGTCAATCTGCTCCTGGGTGATGGGCAGCCCCAACGCCCGCTCCGCCTTGGCCAGGGAGATCCAGAGCTTCCTCCAGGTGCGGAATTTTTTTTCCGCCGAGAACAGGTACTGCATCTCATCGCCGGCATATCTGGTGGAAAAGGGGCTGATATATTTCTGATTATTATCCATCTCACTGTTACCTCCAAAATGGTTTCATTTCCGCCTTCCCGCTTCCTATGGTACTATATAATATCCCATAAGGTCAAGCCCTTCCGGCCGGGTACGGACAAGAAAGCCCCCGCCAGGCAGGGGCTTTCTTGATTATGCCGCAAGTTATACTAATCGCTTAGGCCAAACGAATCAACTGGCACGGGAATCCAGTCGGCCTGCCAGCAGCTTTTCCACGCTCGCCATCTTTACGCAGAGGCAGAGCAGGGCGGCGGCGGTGCCAACCTCGTCTATCGCCGCAAAGGTCGGGGCGATCCGGATGTTGCTGTCGGCGGGGTCGGCGCCATAGGGGAAGGTAGCCCCGGCAGGGGTTATCACAACACCCGCCTCCGCGCAAAGGGCAACTGCCCGCTTGGCGCAGCCCTCCGGGGTATCCAGCGAAATAAAGTAGCCGCCTCGCGGGGTTTCCCACCTGGCGATTCCCAAATCCCCCAGCTGGGTGCGCAGGCAGTCCAGCACGGCGTTAAACTTGGGCAGCAGCAGGGCGGCGTGCTTCCTCATATGATTTTTCAGGGAGTTTTCCCCCTGGAAGAAGCGCACGTGACGCAGCTGGTTCAGCTTATCATAACCGATGGTTTGCAGGCTGTACTGCTTTTGCAGATGCTTCATGCTCTCGGCGGCGGCGGCGAAGGCGGAGATTCCGGCGCCGGAGAAGGAAATCTTGGAGGTGGAGGCAAAGATCAGCAAGCGGTTGGCGGTATCGTTCTTTTTGCACTCCTCCATGATATTCAGCAAAACATCAGGCTCATCGGGATAAAAGTCATGGCAGGCATAGGCGTTATCCCAGAAAATGGTAAAGTCGGGGGCGGCGGTGGGCATAGATGCCAAGCGGCGCACCGTCTCATCCGAGTAAGTAATCCCGGTGGGGTTGGAGTATTTAGGCACGCACCAAATGCCCTTGATGGCGCTGTCACCGGCAACCAGCCGCTCCACCACGTCCATATCCGGGCCGTCCTTGGTCATGGGAACGGTGACAAGCTCCGCGCCGAAATGCTGGGAAACGGCAAAGTGCCGGTCATAGCCGGGGCTGGGGCAGAGGAATTTTACCGCCGGCAGCTTGCTCCAAGGGGTTTCGCTGCCCACCATGCCAAACAGGTACGCGATGCCCATACAGTCGTGCATGAGGTTAAGGCTGGAGTTTCCGCCTATAAAAACCTCCTCCGGCGCGACATCCATGATGTCCGCCATAAAGCGGCGCGCCTCGGGAATCCCCGCCAGAGCTCCGTAGTTTACGCAATCGGTGCCGTCCTCTGCCCGGAGACTACTCCCGCTATCCAAACAGTCCAGCATGCCCCGGGATAAATCCAGCTGTACGCTGTCCGGCTTGCCCCGGGACAGATCCAGCTTGATGCCCTTTGCTTTTACCTCTTCGTATTCCTTCTTCAGGCGGGCATCCTCGGCCTGTAGCTGTTCCAATGTGTATTCGGTATAATGTTGCATAGCGGCAGTGTTCCTTTCAGAAAAATAATTTATTTATAGGGTATTGTACTATATAAATTTCATTTTTGCAAGATGGAAATTCCAATCTTTCAAAAAATCACTTTCCTAATTCACTATATGCGCTTCTGAATATTTCGTTAATTGGTATGTGAGAGGCGTTTGCCAGCTTTTTGGCGCTTTCGTACTCTACTTGCGTTTTGCATATCTTGCTATAACTACATTCTTTTACCGCTACTTCCCCATACACCGTATCCACTGTCCCCGCCCGGCGGTTCATTACATGGCGGCGGTGCCCGCTCACCCGAACCCCCAGGGTAGACGTATGGGTAAATATCAGCCCGGCCATTTCTTCCTCCTGCTCCGGCAACAGCAGCACCGACAGCAGCTGGGCCGGGCGGCCCTTCTTCATGAAAATGGGGGTGCACCACACATCCAGCGCCCCCGCCTCCAGCAGCTTTTCACAGGCAAAGGCCAGCATCTCCCCGGTGATATCGTCCAGGTTGCAGTCCAGCTGTACCACCTCGCCGGGAGCTCCCCCCTCCGCCGCTTCCAGAAGGCTGGCCCGCAGCAGGTTGGCGGTCTGAGGATAATTCCGCTTTCCGGCCCCATACCCTACCTTGCGGATCATCATATCCCGGGGAGGTGCGAAGCTGTCGGCAATGGCCGCCACAATAGCCGCGCCGGTGGGGGTGACCAGCTCGCCCGGGATATCGGTAATCATCAGCGGAATATTGTGGGTTCGGGCGATCTCCATGGTGGCGGGAGCCGGAACCGGCATGACCCCGTGCCGGCACGCCACCGTCCCGGAACCCTCCCGCAGGGGGGTGCAGACGACGCGCTCAACCCCCAGGTTATCCAGGCAGATGGCGGCTCCCACAATATCCACAATGGAGTCCACCGCGCCCACCTCATGGAAGTGCACCTCCTCCACCGGGTTGCCGTGGACGGCGGCCTCCGCCTCGGCCACCACCCCGAAAATCCTGGCGGACAGAGCCTTGGCCCCGGGGGAGATCCCGGATTTCTCAATAATCCCTAAAATAGAGGACAGGTTGCGGTGCTCGTGGCTGTGTCCATGGGCGTGGGCATGCTCATGATCGTGCTCCCGGGGTGAATTTTGAAGAAGCACGTCAAAGTCCATGGCCGCGATGCCGGATTTTGACACCCGGCCCACCTGAAGCTCATATCCCTCCACCCCCAGGCTTTGGAGGCCCTCGCGCAGGACAGCCTCGCTTGCGCCCAAATCCAGAAGCGCGGCCACCGTCATGTCCCCGCTGATCCCCGAATTGCACTCTAAATAGAGAATTTTCACCTTGTATTGCCTCCCTTTACCGCCAACCGGTTGATCTGTGCCGCCAGATATCCCGCCCCGAAGCCGTTGTCGATATTCACAACCCCCACCCCTTCGGCGCAGGAGTTGAGCATGGTCAGCAGGGCGGACAGGCCGCCGAAGCTGGCCCCGTACCCCACCGAGGTGGGCAGCGCGATGACCGGCATGTCCACAAGGCCCGCCACCACCCCCGCCAGCGCGCCCTCCATCCCGGCCGCGGCAATAATGCAGTTGCAGCCCTTGAGGGTTTCCAGCTGGTCAAACAGGCGGTGAATGCCCGCGATCCCTACATCGTGAATGCGCAGCACCCTGCACCCGAAAAACTCCGCCGTTACCGCCGCCTCCTCCGCCACAGACAGATCGGAGGTTCCCCCGGAGCAAACCGCCACTGCGCCGGTGGGCGGGACGGGGTTGGGCAGCCAGGACACGGTGGAGCTGACCCTGTCCCAAACACAATCCGGCAGTATGTCCCGGACAGCGCGGGCATGTTCCCCGGTGGCTCTGGTTCCCAGCACATTTCCCCCCGCCCGGGCAAAGCCGGAGAAAATACCCGCCACCTGCTGCGGCGTTTTCCCGGCACAGTACACCACCTCTCCGAACCCCGACCGCAGCTTGCGGTGGTGATCCAGCTTGGCGTATCCCAAATCCTCGTACACCGGCGCTTCCAGCAGCCTGGCCGCCGCCTCCACGGTGGTTTCCCCGCGCTTCACCTGCTCCAGCAGCTTCTGTATCTCCATGACCTCTCCTTTTTATATGCTTTCAGGATACGGGCAAGTCCCACCCTTTGTTTTTCTCCCGGCCAGCCGGGCCTCCCGGATATCCATGCTTCCCGAGCGCAGCTCCTCCAGATCCAGGGATATCCCCACAAATCCGGCCTCCAGCGCCAGCCCGGCCAGCTCCTCCCTGCCGGAAAGCACCCGGGGCATGTCCACCGCCGCCACCTCCAGCCGAAGGGTTTCCCCCTCCACCCGGGCGCGGACATTGGAGATACCCATGGCTCTTGCCTGCCGCTCCACCCTGTCGATCCCCGGCAGCCTCTCCAGGCTGATGGGATGGCGGTAGGGATAGCGGGTGGCAAGACAGGGGGCGCTGGGCTTGTCCGCTACATCCAGCCCCAGACCTGCCGCCAGCTCCCGCACCTCCGCCTTGGTAATCCCCAGCTCCGCCAGGGGACTGTGCACCCCCAGCTCACCGAGAGCCTTCAGCCCCGGACGGTACTCCCCCAGGTCGTCCCGGTTGGTGCCGTCCACCAGATGCTTCAGCCCCCGGTCATCGGCATACTCCCGGATGGCCTGGAACAGCGCCTTCTTGCAGAGATAGCAGCGGTGGACGGGGTTGTCCAGCAGCTCCCGGGGAAGCTGGAGCGTCAGCAGCTTGTGCACCGCGCCGAAGGCCTCCGCCAGCTGCCGGGCCTCCGCCTGTTCCAGCGGGGGATGGAGGGGGGTGCAAACGGTAACCGCGTGGACGGCGCCCCCTGTATCGCAGGCCAAGCGCAGAAGGAGGGCGCTGTCCACGCCCCCTGAAAACGCAACACAAAGCCCGCCGGGGGCGAGCTTTGCCAAATAATCCGCTATGCGGTTGTGCACCTTTCGCAAGGGGCTAAAACTCCGCGTTGCCGGGGGTGCGGGGGAAGGGCAGCACATCCCGGATGTTGGTGATGCCGGTCATATACATAATAAGCCGCTCAAAGCCCAGGCCAAAGCCCGCGTGGCGGGTTCCGCCATATTTCCGCAGCTGCAAATACCAGTCGTAACCGCTTTCCTCCAGGCCGTTTTCCCGCATCCGCTCCCGGAGGACATCCGGCCGCTCCTCCCTTTGGCTGCCGCCGATGAGCTCGCCCACGCCGGGCACAAGCAAATCCACCGCCGCCACCGTCTTGCCGTCGTCGTTGAGGCGCATATAGAAAGCCTTGATCTCCTTGGGGTAATCGGTGACGAACACCGGCTTTCCAAACACCTTCTCGGTGAGGTAGCGCTCGTGCTCCGTTTGCAGGTCGCAGCCCCAGTACACCGGGTATTCAAATTCCTTTTTGTGCTCCGCCAGTATCTCAATGGCCCGGGTGTAGCTGCACCGCTCAAACTCGGTGGCAACAATGCTCTCCAACCGGCTGATAAGGCCCTTGTCGTAGAACTCGTTAAAAAAGGCCAGCTCGTCCGGACACTTGTCAATGACATACCACAGCACATACTGGAGCATTTCCTGGGCCAGCTGCATGTCGTCCTCCAGGTCGGCAAAGGCGATTTCAGGCTCAATCATCCAAAACTCCGAGGCGTGGCGGGGGGTATTGGAGTTTTCCGCCCGGAAGGTGGGGCCAAAGGTATAAACCTTGCCGAAGGCCATTGCCATAATCTCCGCCTCCAACTGCCCCGATACGGTGAGGCTGGTCATGGAGCCGAAGAAATCCTGGCTGTAGTCCACGCCGCCCTCCTTGGTAAGGGGGGGATTTTTGTCGTCCAGGGTGGTCACCCGGAACATCTCCCCCGCGCCCTCGGCGTCCGACGCGGTAATAATCGGGGTGTGGGCATAGACGAAGCCGTTTTGATTAAAAAAGCTGTGGATGGCAAAGGCCGCCACCGACCGCACCCGGAACACGGCGTTAAATGTGGAGGTGCGGGGCCGCAGGTGGGCAATGCTCCGCAAATATTCCAGGCTGTGGCGCTTTTTCTGCAAGGGGTAATCGGGGGAGGATTCACCCTCCACCTCCACGGCGGCGGCGTGGAGCTCCAACGGCTGCCTGGCCTGGGGGGTGGGGACGGTTTTGCCCCGGATCACCAGCGCGCTGCCCACATTCAGCTTTGTAATTTCCGTAAAATTAGAGAGATTCGATTCCTCAAAAACCACCTGCAAATTTTTAAAGGTGGAACCGTCGTTGAGCTCAATGAAACCGATAGCGCCCGAATGGCGCAAGGTGCGCACCCAGCCGCAGACGGTCACTTCCTGATCCGCATAGTCGCTGGGGCAGGCAAACAGCGCCTTTAATTCAAGCCTTTTCAATGTTGTTACCTCCGCTTATCAAGTTAGAGGGACTATGCCCCAATGGATAGCATCCCCAACATTATAATACAAAAACCGGATAGTGACAAGTACAATCCATCTCTTAACGAAACGTTCAAAAAACTACCAGACTTTTGACACAAATGTTTGATATGCTGAGTATGCTAAGAGAACAGCACCCCGAAAAAAGAGCTGCGTTACCGTTAGCGGAGCCCAGCTGCAGACCAAAAGGAACCCAAGCCACCGCTTGGGTTCCTTTTTTATAAAGCCTTAATCTATTCAACCCGGCGACACCTGTCACACGGGTGCGTTTCCATGTTTTTTGGCCGGGGAATTCTCGCGCTTGGAGGATAGCATGGCGAGGGCGGAAGCGACCTTTATGCGGGTCTCTGCCGGCTCAATGACGTCGTCGACATCGCCCCGCCGGGCGGCCTGATAGGGATTCAGGAACGTTGACTTGTACTCCTCGATTTTTTCCTCACGCATTTGAGCGGGATCAGGGGCGTTTTCAATCTCCCGCTTAAAGATGATGTTGGCGGCGCCGTCCGGCCCCATAACCGCGATTTCACCGCTGGGCCAGGCCAGCATCATGTCGCAGCCCAGCTCCTTGGAGCACATCGCGACGTAAGCCCCGCCATATGCCTTGCGCAGCACGACCGTGATCTTGGGTACCGTGGCTTCGCTGTAGGCATACAGCATCTTGGCGCCATGACGGATGATACCGCCGTATTCCTGGGCGGTGCCGGGCAGGAAGCCCGGAACATCGACAAAATTGAGAAGCGGAATATTAAAGCTGTCACAGATGGAAATGAAGCGCGCAGCCTTGTCGGAGGCGTTGATGTCGAGACAGCCGGCCATGACCTTGGGCTGATTGGCGATGATGCCCACCGATTGTCCGCCGACGCGGGCAAAGCCGATGATGATGTTCCTGGCATAGTGTGGCTGCACCTCGAAGAAATCGCCGCCGTCAACCACCGAGGTGATGATCTCGATCATATTGTAGGCGCGCTTGGCGCTTTCGGGCATAATTTCGTTCAGGTTTTCACAGCGGCGGCAAACGTCGTCGGATACCTGGCCCGAGGGGGCTGTCTCCAGATTATTAGAGGGCAGGAAGCCCAGGAGCTTTCGGACGTTATACAGCGTTGTGAGTTCGTCGGGATAGGCAAAATGAGCAATTCCCGACACCGAGCTGTGTGCCATCGCGCCCCCCAATTCCTCGGTGGTGACGTCCTCGCCGGTCACGGCCTTGATGACGGCGGGGCCGGTGATGAACATATTGGACGTCTTTTCCACCATGAAGATAAAGTCGGTCAGCGCGGGCGAATAGGCGCCGCCACCGGCACAGGGCCCCATAATGACCGATATCTGGGGAACAACGCCCGAAGCCTTCGTATTGCGGTAAAAAATATTAGCGTAGCCGGACATCGCGCCCACGGCTTCCTGTATCCTCGCGCCGCCCGAGTCGTTCATGCCGACGATGGGAGCCCCTGTTTTGAGCGCCATTTCCTGCACCTTGCAGATCTTCCTTGCGTGCATCTCGCCCAGCGCGCCGCCGATGACCGTGAAATCCTGCGCGTAGACGCAGACCAGCCGCCCTTCAATCGTACCGTAGCCGGTGACAACGCCGTCCGCCGGCGCTTCCACATGCTCCATGCCATAAACCCCGTCCAGCTGCTCGACAAACGCGTCCAGCTCGACGAAGCTGCCTTCGTCCAGCAGCGCGGTAATGCGTTCACGCGCGGTTAGCTTGCCCATTCCGTGCTGCTTTGCAATGCGTTCCTCACCACCTCCGGCCATGATATTGGCCCTGCGTTCCTGCATATTTGTTATTCGTGGATCCATACCGACTTCCTCTTTTCTTTCAATTAATGATGGCCGCCCTCGCAGAGCTCAAGCAATACGCCGCCGGTGGCCTTGGGGTGCAAAAACGCGATTTTGGCCCCTCCTGCGCCGCCGCGCGGCGTTTCGTCGATGAGTGCGTAGCCCTTTTGCCCCAGCTCCGCCAGCGCCGCTTCGATATTGTCCACCTCAACGGCAATGTGGTGAATACCGCCGCGCCCGCCGTTTTTTTCGATAAACCTGCCGATCGGCCCGTCCGGGCTCACACTTTCCAGCAGCTCCAGATTGCTTTGTCCACAGGGAACGAAGGCCACCACAGCTTTCTGATCTTCAACCGTTTCAAAGCTGGTTACCGGAAGTCCCAGCCCGTCGGTGTAAAACCTGACCGCTTCCTGAAGGTCGGTCACGGCGATGCCGATGTGGCTTATTTTCTTACAGTTCAATTAAACGCTCCTTTCATCGCGTGCAGGAGGCCGCCTTTTGCGCCACCCATTCATATGGATTAATCCGCCGGTCGTACATGTCGCCCAAAACCAGCTCCAGTTCTCCGGGCAGGCCGTGCCGCTCAAGTACGCGGTCGGCGATTTTTTCTTTCAGCAGCGCGAGTACCTCCTCGCGCAGGCGGTCTGTCCGCTCATTTCGCTGACTGCGGCTTATCTGCCGGAGCACCCGGTGCGCGCCGATGCAATCCAGCAGCTTGTCGACACCCTCGTCCTTGTCGGCCGAGGTCAGCAGTACCGGCGGGATCCATTCCCTGTCCGGCGGCTCGCCCAGCTGACGCATTGCCAGCAGTGTCGAAGCCGTCTGCCGGGCTCCCGGGCGATCCGCCTTGTTTACCACCAGGATATCGCCGATCTCCAGAATGCCCGCCTTAATCATTTGAATGTCGTCGCCAAGGCCGGGGACTGTAACAACGACGGTGGTGTCCGCCGTTCCGGCGATTTCCACCTCCGATTGCCCCACCCCCGCGGTTTCCACAAGGATAACGCCACAGCCGCAAGCATCGAAGATTTTTGCCGCAATCCCCACCGAGACGGACAAGCCCCCCAGATGGCCCCGTGTGCCCATGCTGCGGATGTACACGCCCTTGTCCAGCGCCAGGTCGTTCATTCGGATGCGGTCGCCCAGAATGGCTCCGCCTGAGAACGGGCTGCTGGGATCCACAGCCACAATGCCAACGGTTTTATTCCGTTTTCGCAGCAATTTTGCCAGCTTGTCGGTCAACGTGCTTTTTCCCGAGCCGGGCGGCCCCGTGATTCCAATCACATAAGCGCCGCCGGTGTGGGGATAAATCATCCGCGCGATCTCCAGCCTCTGCGCCGGGTCGTTTTCGGCCAGCGTAATCAGCCGGGCAGCCGCCCGGCGGCTGCCCGCGCGCGCCCTCTCAATCAAGATATCCGGCAGACCGGGAGTCTCCATCTCAGCTGACGCCCCTTTGCGCCATTGCCCGCTTAATGAAATCCACCGTAACGCCGGTAGGCGTGCCGGGCGTGAAGATTTCGGCGACGCCCTGCTCCTTCAGCAGCGGGATATCGGCCTCGGGGATGACTCCCCCGCCCACCACCAGAATGTCGCCGCCCTCGTTTTCCTGAAGGCACCGCACAACCCGGGGAAACAGGCTCATGTGCGCGCCCGACAGAAGGCTGAGGGCCACAACATTGACGTCCTCGGAAATGGCCGCGGCCGCGATCTGCTCGGGGGTTTGCCGCAGGCCGGTGTAAATCACCTCGAAGCCCGCGTCGCGCAGGGCGCTTGCCACCACCTTTGCGCCCCGGTCATGCCCGTCAAGACCGGGCTTTGCCACCAATACCCGTATAGCCATGGTAAATTCCTCCCTAAATCAGCTTGACGGCAACGTATTCTCCGAACACATCCCGCAGCGTATTGCAGATTTCTCCCTCGGTCGCGTAGGCCCGGACCGCGTCCAGAATGCGCGGATACAGCGGGTCTGTGCCCTCGGCGGCCTTTTTCAGCGCCTCCAGCGCCTTTTCCACGGCGGCATTGTCCCGCCGCTTTTTGAGCGCGGAGATCTTGGCGCTCTGGGTTTCGCGCACGGTGGGATCCATCATTGTCAGGGTGACGTCGCTCATCACATCGCTTGTGAATTTGTTGACGCCGACAATCGTGCGCTCGCCCTTTTCAATTTCCATCTGATATTTATAGGCGCTTGAGAGGATTTCGTTCTGCATCCAGCCGTTCTCAATGGCACTCACCGCGCCGCCCATGGCTTCGATCTCCCCGATCATTGCCTCGGCCTCGCGTTCAATTTTGTCGGTCATGGCCTCAATGTAATAGGAACCGGCCAGCGGGTCGATGATTTCGGACGCGCCGCTTTCATAGGCGATGATCTGCTGGGTGCGCACAGCCAGGGTGGCCGATTCCTCGGTGGGGATGGACAGCGCCTCGTCGAACGCGCAGGTAGCCATGGAGTTGGTGCCCCCCAGCACAGCGCCGAAGGCTTGCAGCGCAACCCGGACTACGTTGTTAAGGGGCTGCTGGGCCGTCAGGATCGAGCCGGAGGTGTGGGTGTGCACCCGCAGCATCCACGACGAGGGCTTCCTCGCGCCGAAGCGCTCCTTTAAGATTTTGGCCCATAGACGGCGGGCGGCGCGGAATTTCGCGACCTCCTCCAAGACATTGATGTCGGCGGTAAAAATCCACGAGATGCGCCCGGCGAAGTCGTCGATGTTCAGCCCCGCCTCGATAGCCGATCGGATATACTCAATGGCGTTGGCAAATGAGAATGCCAGCTCCTGGGTCATGGTCGAGCCGGCCTCGCGAATATGATAGCCGCCGACGCTGATGGTGTTCCATTTGGGAATGTTGTCCTTGCAGTAGGCAAACAAATCGGCGGTCAGCCGCATTGAGGGCCGGGGTGGGAATATGTAGGTTCCCCGCGCCAGATATTCCTTGAGCACATCGTTCTGCACGGTGCCCTGGAGCTCATCCGGCCTCACGCCCTGCTTTTCGGCGACGGCCTGGTACATAGCCAGCATGACCGCGGCAGGGGCATTGATGGTCATGGACGTGCTGACCTTGTTGAGCGGGATGCCTTCAAACAGCTCCTCCATGTCCTCAAGCGAATCAATGGCCACCCCCACCTTGCCGACGTCGCCCTCGCTGTGGGGATCGTCCGAATCGTAGCCAATCTGGGTGGGCAGGTCAAACGCGACCGAAAGTCCGGTAACGCCCTGGCTCAACAGATATTTAAAACGCTCGTTGCTTTCCTTCGCGGTGGCGAAGCCCGAGTAGCTGCGCATCGTCCACAACCGGCCCCGGTACATGGTGGGCTGGCCGCCCCGGGTCATCGGGTACTGGCCGGGGAAACCGATCTTTTCAGTGTAGTACTCCGGGGAGCTGTCCACGTCCAGCGGCGTATAGATGCGCTGTTCGTGGATATTTTCGCGCTCGGGGAACCGGGACAGCGTCTTTTGCAGCAGCCCCTGCTCCCACTCCTCCCTTGCTTTTTTTATATTTTCATTTTTATCACTCATGATTTTATCATCTCCGTTCATTCAGGCCGCGCGTTGTGCCGCGGGAAGCCCAACGGCCTCCCGCAACAGGAGCTTTTATCCCGGCGTGTTGCCGAAAACGGCTACGGCGGAAAGCTGGGGCGCGCCGCCAAAGGTGTGGGAAAGGCCGCGGGACACATTTTTAATCTGACGGTCGGGATTGTCAACCCGGTACTGTAGCTGCTTGTAGATTTCATAGGTCATGCGCAAACCGGACGCGCCCACCGGATGCCCGAAGCACTTGAGTCCGCCGTCGGTGTTGACAGGCAGCCCGCCGGTTCTCTCGAAGAAGCCGGCGTCAATGTCCTCCCTGGCGTTGCCGGGCTTTGAAAATCCGAAATCCTCATATATGGCAAGCTCCGTGATTGTGAAGCAGTCATGCACCTCGGCGATGTCCAGCTCCTCCCGGGGATTTTTGATGCCCGCCATCTCGTATGCCTTCCGGGAGGAGGTTCGCAGCGCCGGGAAGCTGGTCCACTCAAACCCGGGGCGGCAGTGGGGCAGGACAGGATCCATCGAGATGCCAAAGCCCTTGAGGTAAATCGGGTCGTCCCGGAAGGATCTGGCCAGGTCGGCGCGTGTGATGATGGCGCAGGCGGAGCCGTCCGAGTTGCCGCAGCAATCGAACAACCCGAGGGGCGAGGCGATCACCGGCGCTTTGAGGGCCTGCTCCACCGTGATCTGATTGCGGAAGTGGGCCTTGGGCGAGAGCGAGCCGTTTGCGTGATTTTTAACGGCGATCTTGGCCATCAGCTCCTTCCCTTCCCCGATAGTCAGTCCGTACTGCTCGAAATATCGTGTCGCAATCAGCGCAAAGGAGCCCGGAGCGGTTCGCCGCGCCTCGGTAACGGGATTCATGCCCCGCCCGGCGCCCAGTCCCGGGTATCCGGTATCCTTGAGCTTTTCGACGCCAATTGCCATAACGGTATCGTAAGCGCCGCTGGCAACCGCCATGCAGGCGGAAAGAAGCGCCATGTGACCGGCTGTGCACCAGTTTTCATTGCGGATCCAGGGAATGTCCTTTAACTTGAGGGCGTCGCACACCTGCGCCGAGGCCAAACCGCCCACCGGCGCGTACATCTGGCCGACAAAGACGGCCTGAATATCCTTCGGATCAATATGCGCGTCCTCATATGCCTCATAGGCCGACTCAATGACCAGATCCTCCACGCCGCAGTCCCAGCGCTCTCCAAACCTGGAGCATCCCATGCCCACAATGGCAACCTTATCCTTTAACGACATTATTCATTTCCTCCTTCCCGTGCCGGCCGGCACTTCCAATAGTAATTGCGGAAGTTGCCGCCCTCATAGACCATCCGGAAGGTAAATTCCAGCTCCAGCCCCACCTTGATTTCAGATTCCTCAAAATCGGTCATCAGCATATAAAAACGGGTACCCTCCGTGTCCTCGGCCACCGTTTGGACGACCACCGGGTCATCGCCGCGGCCCGCAAGATTATCAATGCTATAGGTGAAGATGCTGGTCTTGCGGTCTGTCATGTGAACCTGCTCATTCTGATCCTTGGCCATACAGCCCGGGCAGATGCGGTGCCCCGGGAAGGTGGTGACGCCGCAAGCCTTGCATTTGTGCCCGACACCCCGCAGAATGCTCTTTTGATCCCGCCAGGTGGCGCTGTTGGACGGGAAGGTTCTGAACGGCTCGCCGGGCTTTGTCTCGGTGAGGCCGCGGAACGACAGGTAACGGATGTAAGACCCGAGGTATTTCTTGTTCCTCAATTGGGCGGCGAAGCGGCCGCGGGGATACCCGGCAATAGCGTCCGTTACAGTGAAGATGAACGCGTCCGCTCCGTTTCCGTAGCCCGCCACCAGCAGCCTGTCCCCAGGCTTAGCCGTTTCAAGGGCTCCGCAAAGCAGCAGCAGCGGCTGCGCCGAATAGCAGTTGCCGATTTCCAGCATGTAGTTGTCGGCTGCCTGTTCCTCGGTAAGCCCCAGCTTTTTTGCCACCCCCTTGTCATCCTTAAGGCCGGGTGTGGCAAAGACGGCCTTTGCGATATCCGAAGGCTGCAAACCGGCCTTTGCAAGCACCTTTTGGCAGGCGGCGGTCATCGCGGTTTTGTAGCCCTTGTCGGAAATAAACCGTTCCTCTCCCACATTGACAAAACGTTCCCCGTAGTTGCGCCACATATCAATGATTTCGGTGTTGACCGACGCAAAGGCCGTCAGCTCGGCCACCACGTTTTCGCCGCCCACCGCCACCGCGGCCCCGGCGTCGCCAAACAACTGCTCCTGGTCGCTTTTGGGAAAGGCCAGAGGGCAGTCCGCCGCGGTTACAAGGGCCGCCTTCATGCCGCAGGAAACCGCGTCCAGCGCGGCCTTGAGGGCGCTGGTTCCGGCCCGGGGCGTCGATCCAAAGTCGGCTGTAAAGACATCCGTGCCGAGATTGCAGGCTGTCGCGGCAAGGGTTGCGTGGGATTTCTCGGCGTAGGGCGCGGTCACCGACGCGAAGTACAACGCCTCAATGGAATCCGGCTCCATCACCGGCAGGCAGGCTCGGGCGGCCGCCACCGCCATTGTTACCGCGTCCTCATCGTTGTTGGCGACACAGCGTTCGCCCTTAAGTCCCCGGCGTTCCCACGCCGCCCCTATTGTCTCCCGTTTGAGACGCATGTAGGGCAGGCAGGCGCCAAAGGCTGTAATTCCTATACTCAATGATTACCCTCCTTAACTTTTAATTCCCGGTATATTCGGGGGATCTTTTTTCAAGAAACGCGTTGATCCCTTCAATATGGTCGTCTGTGGTGAACACAACCGCCTGGGACAGCATTTCCAGCAGAAGCGCCGTGTCCATGGGCAGATTGTCTCCTTCCGCCACAGCGCGCTTGGCCAGCTTCACCACAATCGGGCTTTTGGCGGCGATTTTTTCCGCCATGCGCATGACCTCACCCACCAGCTCACCGGCAGGCACGACCTTGTTGACCAGGCCGATATCCAGCGCCTGCCGCGCCGTTATGATGTCGCCTGTCAAAATCATCTCCATGGCTTTGCCCTTGCCCACCAGATTGCGCAGGCGCTGTGTCCCGCCGCCGCCGGGTAAAATCCCTACGTTGAGCTCGGTTTGCCCCATTTTGGACGTCTCCGACGCTATGCGGATATCGCAGGCCATGGCAATTTCGCATCCCGCCCCCAGGCAAAAGCCGTTGATCGCGGCGATGGTCGGTTTGGAGGTTTTCTCGATCTGGCGCACAATCGCGCTGTTTTCCGAGCTGGCTGTTTCCAAAACCGTGCGGGTTTTCAGCGCGTTTAAATCGGCGCCCGCCACAAACGCCTTGTCACCCGCGCCGGTCAGCACAATCACCCGCACCTCCGGATTTTGATCCAGGCTTGCGAAGCTATCCCGCAGGAGTCCCCAGGTTTCCTTGTCCAGGGCATTGCGCACGTCCGGCCGGTTGATGGTGATGGCCGCGATACCGGCCTCAATTTTTATAAGCAGCTTTTCAGACATATCATCCGCTCCTATTTCTCGGTATAGTCGTATACGCCCTTCCCGGCTTTTCGTCCAAGGCGTCCCGCCATCACGTACTGCACATGCAGCGGACAGGGCTTGTATTTGTCGCCAAACATCTTCGCAAGATATTCAAGGCTTTTAAGCCGGGTATCCAAGCCCACGAAGTCCACCATTTCAAACGGCCCCATCGGATGATTCAGCCCCAATTTGCAGGCCTTGTCGATATCCTCGGCGCTGGCAAGTCCTTGTTGCAGCATGATAAACGCCTCATTGCCGATAATGGCCTGCATCCGGCTGGTTACAAAGCCCGGCGATTCCTTGACCGTCACAATCTCCTTGCCGATGGAAACGCCCCATTCCTGGGCGGCCTGGGTGGTCTCCTCGGAGGTTTCGAGCCCCTTCACCATTTCAATGAGCTTCATTTTATGTACAGGATTGAAAAAATGAAGCCCAATAAAGCGGTCGGCGCGGTCTGTCGCGGAGGCGACCTCGGTGATGGACAGAGACGTTGTATTTGTCGCGAAAATAGTGTGGGGAGGGCAGATTTTGTCCAGCTCCGAGAAAACGGCCTGCTTGATCGCCAAAACCTCCGGCGCGGCCTCAATCACAAGGTCGCATTCCTCCATGTCCCTTAAGTCTGTGGTTAAGGCGATATTATTTAGCGTGCGCTCTTTTTCCTCCTGGGTTGTTTTGCCCCGGGCAATTCCTTTATCCAGCTCCGACTGTATCGACACCATCGCCTTCTTCAGCGTTTCCTCGGAGATATCCTGCATTACCACGCTGTATCCGGACAGCGCCGCCACATGCGCGATGCCCCTTCCCATCAAGCCGGAGCCGATTACGCCCACTTCTTTGATTAACATACCAGTTTCCTCCAAATTATAATTTTAACGATTGCCGCGCGGCGTTTTCTAAACGCGGATTAGTATTCGTCATACTCGGTCAGATTCAGATCCACCGAGTTATAACACGCCTTCATGCTTTCATAAAAGCTGTCAAAGGTTTCCTGCCTGCCGCCGGACTTGGAGCCCAGAATAACCCCGTTGGGATCGTATTTGTGAATCAGGTCTATTTCACTTTCCAGCGGCGGATCCATAACGGCGAGCTTGTCGCTGACCTTCAGATCCCAGTCAAAAAAGCTCTTGACCTCCTCCACCGTCGTGTTCAGGAAAATTGTGTGCAAATACATTTCCTTGGTTTGGGCGTCAAAGCGCAGCACGCACTTGTCACACACCAGGGCAATGGGGCCCCTGCCCTTAAGTCCCGCTTTTTCGCGGGCGCCCGCTCCGGTGAGATAACCCGGGGAGGTGATATGATCCACCTTCTCCACAAATTTCCCCTTAACAAGCTTCATCATGATGATGGTCTCGGGACAGGAGGAGGCGATATCATTTGCGCCGCCGCTGCCGGGCAGACGCACCAGCGGCGTGTCATAGGTAGCCTTGCCGCCCATTATCGCGGTGGTGTTCAGATTGCCGTACTTATCAACCTGCGCGCCCCCGATAATGCCTTTGTTGATGAGGCCTCTCTGGGTGTCGGAAAAAATGCGCCACATTTCCATTGCCAGCAAACCGTTCTCGGAGGTGGGGTTATCCGAAATTGTCCAGGGCATGCGGCGCGAAATTGCCCCCACGCCGCCGGCCTCATATACGAGGGTGCTTTGGGGCGCGTGGGTTTTGGAGGCGATCAGGCCGGCCATCATCGGAATGCCGATGCCGACAAATACAACGTCATGATTTATAATTTCTTTTGCGCAGGCAACCGCCATCATCTCCTGCGCCGTGTACTGTTTTGCAAACATTACTTCTTCTACCCCTCAATCCTGTAATTATCATGTTCCATCTCGGTCAGCTTCTGAAGGCGATCCCGTCCGACCTTATCGAGATACCTGTCAAAATCCTCAACGCCGAAAACCCATTCCTCCAGCCATTTTTCAAAGTTCTCATGCGTGTCGTTGGACTTCATGAAGTCGCCCCGAAACGGCAGGTCGCACCAGTAATGGCCGGTGACAAAAAACGGATGGGAGCCGTAGGGAACCTCGACCACCGCGTCCACGCAATAGTGGGGAATTGCGGTCATATTCGGGTTTTTGCGAATCTGTGATGTGGGAACAAGCTCCTCGCATGTAAGAATTACTTTTTTCGCGGCGCGGGCGATGTTGATATCGTTTGTGGTGACGCCCCAAATCTGGCCGTTTCCCAGCTTATCCGCCCGCTGGACATGGATAATTGCCACATCCGGCTTTGCGGCGGGAACCAGCGCCACCGGCTTTCCCTCATACGCGTCGGAGATAATTTTGATCTGGGGGTTATAATTGGGCAGATCCGATCCCAAAAGGGAGGTTGTGGGCATAAACGGAATATCCATTGCCCCGGCCAGAAACCGCAGGCTGGCGGTATAATTGGAATATTCCTCCACCTCCAGCTTAACCGGTATCCCCTTTTCCACAGCCCGCCTGAAATTGATGCCGGAACCGACGTTCCCAATCCAGCAGTATGCGGACTCCAGCTTCCGGATGCACCCGGCGCCAATCAGCATACAGCCGGAATCCATCTTGGAATCTGTAATCAGTGTTAAATCCCGCTTCCTTTGCCGGATGATCTCGTATACGGCAGCCATCGGCTCCCGTACGCCTATACCGCCCACTGTCAAGCTGTCCCCGTCGTGCAATAATATATTGACAGCCTTTTCCAGTGTCGTGATTTTCCCTTCATTCATAAATTTTCCTCATCCTTACACTAAATTTTGATTACAATGTCATCGCTATTTTCCAATAAATTGGGGGGCCTTCTTTTCGAGAAACGCATGCACGGCGTTTTTGTGATCCTCGGTCTGAAACGCGACGGCCTGGTAATTGACCTCCATATCCAAAAACGTGTTGAAATCCGTCTCAAAGCTGGCGTTAATCATTTTCTTTGTCATTCCCACGGCGTAGGTGGGGCGCTTGGCAAGCGCCTCCGCCATTTCCTTTACGGAGGGCAGCAACCGCTCTAAGGGAACAACCATATCCACAAGGCCGATTTCCTTTGCCTCAGCGGCGGCCATGGGGGTTCCCCAGAAGGCGATTTCCTTCGCCTTGGCCATGCCTACCCTCCTTGGCAAAAAGTACATGCTGGCCATATCCGCAACCAACCCGATGTTGCCGAAGCTGCTGATAAATTTTGCGCTTTCGGCGGATACAATGAAATCACACGCCAAGGCAAGGCTTAGACCGCCGCCCGCCGCCGCCCCGTTAACGGCCGCGATCGTCGGCTTTTCGATATTAACCAGCTCTTTTAGCCAATCCACCGCCAGGCGCATGCGATCCCGCCCCTCCAGGCAGTTTTGCCGGTCGCCCATGGAGCTGATGTCGCCGCCGGCGCTGAACAATTTTCCCGCGCCGGTAAACACAATCGCGCGCACGGAGTAATCCCCCCGCAACTCGCGTAAAATCCCGGTCAAGCCGGCCTTTATTTCAGGCGAAAACGCGTTTCCCCTTTCGGGCTGGTTCAATGTGACATAGGCAACCCCGTTCTTAATCTCACACAAAACAGAATCCATAATGTTTCTCCTCCCTGCGGAAATTTTATAGCTGATTATTATTGAAAGGATTTTTTGAACCGGCAGAGCCGGTTTGGCGCGCAAAGCGCGCCAAAATCCTGCCCTGTACGTCATCTGTGCGGCTCTGCCGCACGCCCCGCTTTGCCCGGCAACATAAAAATCTTTCAGATTTTTATGTTAAATGACTATATCAGATAATGCTTTCAGCCTTTAGCTCCGCAATTTTTTCGTCGGACATGCCCAGAAGTCCCTTGAAAATCTCGTCGTTGAAGGCGCCCAGGCTGGCTCCCGCCCAGTTGACCTCCCCGGGGGTTCCGGTCATTTTGGGGACAACGCCCTGCATATAAATTTTGCCCACCGTGTCCTGCATGACTTCAATAATATTTTCTCTTGCCCTGTAATGCTCCTCTTTAAAGATATCCTCAATATTCAGAATCGCGGAATATGGGACGTCCTTTTCCAAGGCGGCGGCACATTCTTTTTCATCCCGCTCCGCAAACCATTGCTTACATATTTCTTCGATGGCCGCCCGGTTTTCCGGCTTGGTGCGCTCCCCGTGGCTGACAAATCTGGGGTCGCTCAACAAATCCTCCCGGCCCATTGCCGCAGCCAGCTTTTTAAACACCTTGTCATTCCCCGAGGCAATGGTGACCCACCTCTTGTCCTTTGTAAGGTAATGGTCACCGGGTACCGAGAGGGGATGCTTGTTTCCGACGCGGCCGCGTATATCGCCAAACAGCTTGTAATCGACGGCTGTGGACTCCATGACGCGGAACACCGACTCATAAAGGCCCAAGTCAATCATCTGGCCCTCGCCCGAACCGGCAGCATCCCGGTGGTACAGGGCAAACATGACGCCCAGCGCCGCGAACATGCCCGACATGTAATCCGCGATGCCAAGCCCCGGCCGCATGGGAGGCCCGTCCGGATCGCCGGTCAGGTAAGTGATGCCTCCATATGCCATGCCCACCCGGTCGTATCCGGACAATCCGCTTTTGGGGCCGTACTGTCCAAACCCGGAAACCCGGGCCAGGATGATCTTGGGGTTCGCCTTTTTTAGGGCGTCATATCCCAGCCCCATTTTTTCCATGACGCCCGCGGCGTAGTTTTCAACCACTACATCCGAGATTTTTAAAAGCTCAAAAAATATCTCCCGGCCCTTTTCTTCCTGCAGGTTCAGCGTAATACACCGCTTGCCCCTGTTATCCACCATGTGTCCGGTGGAAATGCCGTCGATGGTTTTGCCCATGTACCGCAGGCCGTCCCCGACGCCCGGACGCTCAATTTTTATGATATCGGCGCCAAAATCCGCCAGCAGAACCGAGCAAAAATTCCCGGCAATTACCTGACCCAGATCCAAAACCCGAAGCCCCTGCAATGCGCCTGTTTTTTTGTCCATAAAAGCCTCCTGAAAAAGTATTTATCTTCAAATATCCGCGCAGACCGCCTTTTTGGCCTTCATGTAATTGGGAAGCAGAAAACCGATGACGACGCCAATTCCGATGAAATCGGTCAGGATACCTGAATCAATCAGGCAGATGGCGGCGCCTCCCAGCAGGACGCGGGACACCAGGTTTAGGCGGGCTCTGAAATGCCCCTCCAGCGCGCAGCTCAGAGCGAAGATTCCGATCAGGCCGGTGATAGTCGCCTTTACAATGCTGATTGCCGACCCCTGGAACAACAATTCTTGATTGAAAATAAACATAAAGGGTAAAATGTAGCCGGAAAGCCCAATCTTCCAGGCCGCAAAGCCCAGGGGCATCGGGGCGTCCTTGGCCACACCGGCAGCGGCAAAGGAAGCCAGCGCAACAGGGGGCGTAATGCAGGACAGGATGCCGAAGTAGAATACAAACAGGTGGGCAGCCAGCGCGGGGACGCCCATCTTCACAAGAGCTGGAGCCACCAGAACGCTCAAGATGATATAGACCGAGGTTGTGTTCATCCCCATGCCCAAAATCAGTCCGGCAACGGCGGTCAGTACCAGCAGGACAATCAGGTTTCCGCCGGACAAGGAAAGTAGGAGGCTGGAAAATTTGAGACCCAGGCCGGTCATCGACAGCATACCCACCACGATACCGGCCGTCGCCGTGACAACCGCCACGTCAAGGCTGCCGAACGCGCCGCGTTTAAAAGCCTCAAACAATTCCTTCGGGCCCATTCGGGTGGCCTTCTTGAACCAGGATACAACGATCATTGATATAATCGCCCAAAAACCCGAACGAATCGGCGACCAGCGCACAACCGCCAGAAAGACTACCAGCAGTATAAAGGGGAGGCTCAGATAGGCTCCGTTTGCCAATACTTTTTTCCAGTCCGGCAGCTCCTCCTTTTTCATCGGTGTGATTTTTTCATGATTAGAGCGGATTTCAATAATGAACCAGATTGCCGCGTAATATAATACGGCGGGAATCAGCGCTCCCAGCGCCACCTCAATGTAGGGAATACCCAGCGTCTCGGCGATAATAAAGGCCGCCGCGCCCATGATGGGAGGCATGAACTGTCCGCCGGTTCCGGCCACCGACAGCACGGCGCCGGCAAACCGGTTTGTATATTTCTCCCGCTGCATCATTGGGACGGTCAGCGGGCCGATGGCCATAACGTTCGCCACCGCGCTGCCGGACACCATGCCGAACAAACAGCTGGAAACCGTCGCGACCTTTGCGCTGCCGCCCTGCTTATGACCGAACAGCGCGGTGGCAAGATCAATGAAAAATTTTGCGGCGCCGGAATATTCCAGCAACGCTCCGAACAGGACAAACAGGAAGATATATGTCGCGGAAACGCCCAGGACAGTGCCATAGATTCCCTCCGTGGACATCAGCAGCTGCGCAACGATCCGCTTAAGGCCGTAGCCGCGATGCGAGATCACCTGCGGCATATAAGATCCTAAAAAGGCATAAGCAATAAATACCCCCGCGATAACCGGCATGGCCGGGCCCAGCCGCAAATAGGTGGCGTAAAGCACCGCAATGGTGATAAAGCTGCCCAGAATCAGCTCAATCTGGCGCGGCGCCGCCGCAAACATCGCCATGTCGAACCAGTTTTTCAAAATATAGAGCGTCGTAACGACCGTCATCACGCAAACCGCCGCCAACACCCAGAACGTGACGGCGCGCGTTTTCTTCTCGCACGCCTTCTGCAAAAAAACAAGCATAAGAGCGAAACCGAGGTGAACAGAGCGCTGCTGCATAGTGGGCAGAGCGCCCCCGGCAGCCGTAATAACATGAAACAGCGACATGCACACCGCAATGACAAAAGAAACGTTCACGGCAGCCCGCTTTATCTTATCCATAGCGCTTGAAACCTCGGAATTTGAAATTGGTTCCACGAAACTATTCCTCCTTTTGATTTTAGCCTGATCTCCCGACTGGCGTGATATAGTCAGTTAATTTGAAAACGCTAAAGCGTTTTCAAACAGCGAGCTTTGCTCGCTGGCACGCCTTTGGCGTGCAACCGACTATGCAGCAAGGTTAACGCCGCCATATGGGCGGCGCGCGGCGTTCGCCACGACTTAAAAACGCTTTAGCGTTTTTAAGTTAACCAGCTATAAGCGCCAATACCCTATTTGAAGATCTCGTCGTAGTAACGCTTGGCGCCATCATGGAACGGAATAGGGGGATTCTCGTAATAAGCCCTCGTGGTTTCGGGGCTCCATTCGTATCCGTTTACATGAATTTCGCTCATCATGTCGACATTTTCGTTCAGCGTCTTGGTAATCTGATAGACCATCTCCTCATCCATATCGGCGTTGCCAAGCAGGCAGCAGTTTATGGTGGAAGCGAGCACATCCTCCTGCTGACCGGAGTAGGTGCCGCCGGGAATGACGGTTGCGCTCCAAGAGGGGTTGTTCTTCAGAATAATATCCATCTTATCCTGGTCAACAGACAAAATGCGGATGTCCTTGGAGGTGTCGAGGTCTGTGACAGCCGCCTGGGGAACCGAGCCTGCCACCATGCAAACCTGTACAGTGCCGTCCTTAAGGGCGTCGGCGCCTTCGGTGAAGGTCATGGGCGTGCCGCGGTAATCCCCCTCGGTCAGGCCGTAGGCTTCCAGAATGGCAAGCGCCTGGTAATATGTGGTGTTTCCGGCGCTGGGCAGCGCAATCGACTTGCCCTTGATGTCGGCGATGCTCTCGATGCCGGTTCCCTTCAGCGTCACCATGTAGAGATACTGCAAATGGCCGACCTGGATGAGGCGAAGATTATCCAGGGGCTCCGCAAACCCCTTTTCCTTGATGCCGTTGTATCCGGCATAGGCGCCGTCCAGGTTCGTGGTTCCAAACGTATCGGTACGCTCGGCAATAAAGGTTCCATTTTCAATCGGCGTACCGCTGGTGGATTCGTTTGTCATGCTGTAACCGGGCAGCTTCTCGGAAATGATCTTTGCCTGGCCAGTTCCCATATAATACATTGTCCCGCCGGGCCCCGCGCTGACGACCACGAGATTGACTGCCTCCGAATTGACTGTCTCCGGCGCGGCGCTGCCGTCAGACGGCGCATTGTTGCCGGGTTCGGGCGAGACAGGCGAGCCGCAAGCAGCGAGAAACAACATGGAAACTGTCAGTCCAAGTGCCAAATACCTTTTCATTAATAAGCCTTCCTTTCATTTCTATCATTTCGGTTTTTATGTTTTTATGGCATCCCTTAGTGCTTCATCCCTCCTTTGCAAGCTTGGGGAGTATCTTCGACGCCTCCTTGACCGTTTGCAGAATAATATCTCTCACCGGCAGGATATCATGGATTAACGCGGCTGCCTGTCCCATGGGAAAAGCGCAATCCTCCACCCTTCCTTCCTCATAGCAAAGGCGGGTTATCTGTCCGGAGATTAACCTCATCAGTTCTTCCAGCGTTGCTCCGTTATCCTCCATGCACAGTATTTTCAGCGCTGTTTCGTTTTTGAGAATACGCACGGGGTTATCAATGCTTTGCTGGGCCAACACGGTATCCGCTTCTTCGCTGTCGCAGATACGTTCCTTAAATCTCTGATGGATAGAGCATTCGTTTGACGCGATAAACCTGGTTCCCATGACGACGGCGTCCGCGCCCAGCAACAGGGCCGCGGCAAGCCCCGCTCCATCCACAATACCGCCGCCCGCAATCAACGGCACCTGGAGCTGCTTTGCCGCTTCCCTGATTTTAACCATTGTGGTGGTGTCCGATAACCCCGGGTGACCGCCGCACTCGTAGCCAACCACGGTTATAATGTCAACGCCGATATCCTGCGCTTTTTTCGCGTGCTTCACAGTGGACACCTTGTGCATTGTGCGGATACCGGCGCTTTTCAAAACCGGCAGGTATTCTTCAGGGCTTCTTCCGGAGGTTTCAACCACAGGCACGCTTTCCTCCAGAATCGCTTCAAGGTATAACTGCGTTTGCTCTTTTATGGACGGGCGCGGGAACAGTGAGACATTGACCGCAAACGGCTTGGATGTCAGCTGCTTTAGCTGCCGGATGGCGTTTACCAGCGCTTTTTTATCGGGGTAGGTTGCCGCGGTGATTATTCCCAGTCCGCCCGCATTGGATACCGCCGCCGCCAGCTCGGGAAGTGAAAGCCATTGCATGGCCCCCTGCACAACGGGATATTCAATCTCCAACATTTCGCATAATCTGTTTTTCAAATGTTTCCCTCCTGCTTTTTGGATTTCTGTGTTGCCTGTACACCGGTACCGGAACAAGGTGCCTCCCGCCGCTCCCCCGTTCACGAATACATGCGCCTGGAGCAGCCTCAAGGGAGCGCGTATTATTTAAGAGCAATTTTCGTGCCATCCATTTATCGGGATAAATAGCGCTAAAAGGGGCTGTGCGGATAAAAAAATTAGGAGGAATTAAGATATTATCTTAATTCCTCCTAAATGCCGGGGCTATGTACAATGAAAATCATTGCATGTCATTTTATTGTGGTTCGGTTATATTGGCATAGTAGAATTGCAAACCCTCCATCGTGATGCTGGAGCCCTGCTTGGTAACTCCGATGCAAATGAACCCCCGCTGCCGCAATTGTTCCAGTGTCTTTTTAAGCTTGTGCTCCGTCATCCGGGTATCTGTTTTCCTGATTTCAAACAGCAGGTTCGTCCTCCCGATATTGTCGCGTCCCAATGTAATAAACGCCTTGAGGGTGTTGAGCATATTGTCCTCCCGGCGGCTTTTGTACTCCGCCGGGGTCGGCGGTGAATTTGTGTGGCCGCAGGCGGCAGGCTCATACAGATAAGGCGGGACATCCGCGCTTGTTATCTCCGCTTTTCCCTGGGATGAATAGAAAAAATAATCCGCCACATTCAAAAGCTCCCGCACATTGCCCCGCCACTGACATTCTTTAAGGGTATGGCGCACAGGCGGCGCAATTTTTTTCTGTACATTGTAGGTTTTCTTAAGATATTTTTCCAATATAAGCATAATATCCTGTTTTCGGCTCCGCAGGGCAGGCATCTCAATGGGGAGGACATTCAGGCGGTAATACAGATCCTCGCGGAACTGGCTCAACGCGATCTTATCGGAAAGGCTCGTGTTGGTGGCGGCAATAATCCGGACGGTGACGGGGATTTTTTTGCTTCCGCCTATCCGCATAATTTCTTTTTCCTGCAAAACCCGCAACAGCTTTACCTGGATACTAAGGCTGGCGTCCCCGATTTCATCCAAAAACAGCGTGCCGTTATGCGCCTGCTCAAACACGCCCATGTGCCCCTCTTTTTTCGCGCCGGTAAAGGCGCCGCTCTCATAGCCGAACAATTCACTTTCCACCAGGGTGTCGGGTATAGCCGCGAAGTTAATGGCCAGGAACGGCCCGCTTTTCTGCGCGGAATTCAAATGAATGGCCTGGGCAAGCAGTTCTTTTCCCGTCCCGCTCTCCCCCGTAATCAGGATGGTCTGATTTGTCCGCGCAAACCGCTTTGCTTTTTCTTTTGCCAGCTTCAGGTTCCCGTCTATTCCCCAAATATCGCCGAAGTTATATTTAGCCACAAATCCTTTTTCGCTTAATTTGCGGCGTATGTTTTTTTCAAACTCGACAATTTTACATACTTCCTTAAAGGAGTAAATCGTCGCGTCACATGTATTATGGATCCAAGCCTTGTTGCATGTAAGGGTTTTCTTTCTGTAAGTAAAAACCGTATCCAGCATCTCTTTATCGGTATGGGCCGTCAGTCCTATATACAACAGGAACTCGCTGATCGGCCTGCCGATCCAATTCCCGACTGAAATATCAAAAATCTGCTCCAACACTGAATTTGCCAACGAAATATCGCCATGCTTATTTGTGGATAGTATTCCGTCGTCTACCTTGTCGAGAATGAACTCCCGCTCTTTCCTGAGAATCTCGGAGTGACCCAGGCTTTCCGCCAGTTTACGCGCGCTATCCATCAAAAGATTGGTGTGCTGGAGCAAATAGATATCGAGATATTCCATGGGCAGGTCAAGGGCGTACAGCAGCTCCCACAGCGTTGCCGGCGTGATCGTTCTATGGCCGATATCTATGACGTTTTTTATATTCGCGGGAGCAAGATGCCGCAGCCCCGGTGAAATCGCGGCATCAATTCCCGCATATTCCCTTTTCTTCACATTTTCAGGCAGATTCGGGTCATAGGCGACATATTCAAGATGATTGATCCCCAGATCCCGCAGGTTTTGGATGATTTCGGCGGCAAGGGGTTGGGGGGTGTTGAGAACAAGCACCCTCTCCATTTCCGGCAGCAGCAAAAGCTTCTCCAGGTTTTTTCCATTGAGCATTTTTTTGCCGGCAATGATATTGCTGCTTGGGAACATCTTCCGGGCAGCCTCCAATAGGTAGGAATGGGAGGTTAATACAACCGGGAACTCCCATATAGGCTCACGCAATTCCTTGAGGGAAAACCCGGTTATTTCAATTGCGTTTCCTAAAATGCTCTCAATTGTCTGTGTCATAAACTGCTTTACGACAAGATCGGACGAAATAATGGCAAGCTTCTTTATCTTTGTCATACCAACCTCCATTTCGCTGAACACAGGACAAGACGTAGCCGCGTAGCGGCGCGGCGCGTTAGCGACGCATATTCAATTGAAAATCGCTTGTTAATTTTTTAATTGAATATTAGTATTACTCTCATAATAACCCGCTGCAAGCTGCAATGTCAACCAAGCTGGTGCAGTTCCTCCCGCCCTTGAGAGAGGTCAATCAAATTCATAATATTATTGCTTTTTCTTATAACTAGCGCATAAAGGACATTATATTTGACGTTAAGCCCTGTCTGGTATATACTAAAGAAAAGCAAATTTATCCTATTTATACATTATTTTCAAGCTGGACAAGCTATAGTTAATGTTATAAAAAATAAGACACGAGAGGTGAATCACATGTCTGCATCCGCCGACAGGCTGATAAAAATTGACCCGTATCTGGAGCCCTATAAAGGGGACATTGATTTAAGGATGAAGCTGTACCGGCAGACAAGGAAACGTTTGCTGGGTGAGCATAAGGATCTTAGCTCCTATGCCAACGGCCATTTGTACTTTGGCTTTCACCAGCAGGACGGAGGCTGGTATTACCGGGAATGGGCGCCCCACGCCCAGGCGCTGGCCCTGATCGGTAATTTTAACGGCTGGGACAGGGGCAGCCATAAGCTGACCGCCCTGCCCGGCGGCGTGTGGGAGTTGTTTATTCCGGGGGCGGACGCGTTGCCCCATGGCTCCAGGGTAAAGGTGGAGGTGCAGGCGGATGGGAAAAGCTTTGACCGCATACCGCTTTACTGTACCCGCGTGGTTCAGGATCCGGAAACCCTTGCCTTTGACGGTCAGATTTGGTGCCCGCCCCAGCCCTTTGCGTGGACAGACGGCGGCTTTAAGCGGCGGAAGCGGACTAACCCTCTTATCTACGAATGCCATATCGGCATTTCCGGGGAAAACCTGCGGGTAGCTACCTTTGCCGAGTTTACGGCGGAGGTTTTGCCCCGGGTGAAAAAGCTGGGATACAACACCATCCAGCTCATGGCCATTATGGAGCATCCCTACTATGGCTCGTTTGGATATCAGGTATCCAATTTCTTCGCGGTTTCCTCCAGGTTTGGCACGCCGGAGGAGCTAAAGGAGCTTATCAATACCGCCCATGGCATGGGGATATCGGTATTGCTGGATTTGGTTCACTCCCATGCCGCCAGCAATGAGCTGGAGGGAATCGCCCGCTTTGACGGCACCGACTACCAATTCTTCCATAAGGGGCCCCGGGGAACCCATCCGGCCTGGGGGAGCAAGCTGTTTGACTACGCCAAGGCGGAGGTGCTTCATTTTCTCCTGTCAAACATTAAATTCTGGCTGGAGGAATATCACCTCGACGGCTTCCGGTTTGACGGCGTTACCTCCATGTTGTATCATGACCACGGCTTGGGCGGCGTTTTTGACAATTATCGAAAGTATTTCTCCCTAAACACCGATACCCAGGCTGTCACCTATCTACAGCTGGCGGCGGAGTTGAGTAAGGAGATCAATCCCAAATGCATACTTATCGCGGAGGATATGAGCGGCATGCCGGGCATGTGCATTCCGCTGGAGGATGCGGGAATCGGCTTTGATTACCGCCTAAGCATGGGAATGCCCGACTTCTGGGTACAGACGCTGAAAAGAAAACGGGATGAAGATTGGAATATGGGCCAGCTTTGGCATGAACTGAACCAGCGCCGTCCCCGGGAGAAGGTAATCGGTTATTGCGAGTCCCACGATCAGGCTCTGGTGGGGGACAAAACAATTATGTTTTGGCTGGCGGATCAGGAAATGTACTGGCATATGGACAAGGATTCCCAGAGCTTGCCCATTGACCGGGCCATCGCGCTCCACAAAATGATCCGGTTGATTACCAGCACCTGCTCCGGGGATGGATATCTCAACTTCATGGGCAATGAATTCGGGCATCCTGAATGGATTGATTTTCCCCGGGAAGGGAATGGCTGGAGCTATCACTACGCCCGCCGCCTTTGGAGCCTGGTGGACAATCCCCAGCTGCGCTACCAATTCCTGTGCGCCTTCGACCACGCAATGATAACGCTGCTGAAAAAGAACGACCTGCTCTGCCACCACTCCCGGCTTTTGCTGCTGGATGAAGGCCGGAAGCTGATTGCCTATGCCAAGGATAAGTATTTGTTCCTGTTTAATTTCCATCCTCAAAATGATACGGTGGCCGAGGTGGATTTGGAGGGCCCGCAGCAATACCGGCTGAGGCTGCATTCCAACTGGCATGAATTCGGCGGCTATATGGATAAATCCTCCGCATGCTATCAGTCCTGCGGGGAGGGCGGAAGGCACCGGCTGGATGTAACCCTGTACAGGCGTTCGGCGCTGGTGCTGGAGTGCAAATAGGCGGAAGCCCTTTGATTGGCCGCAAAATAAAAACACTTAAGTGCTTTTAAATTAACCAGCTATAAAGTAAACACGGCAAAGGCTAATTGACCTTTGCCGTGTTTCGTGTTGCGCTTTGGCATGAATGAACCGCCTGCAAAATTTGTGCCGTATTTTTAACACAGTGGGATTATATCTATAGCATTAATTTCAGGGGGATTATTCATTACGATCGTATCATGCCTGATAATAACCCGTTGTCCGGGACAGAAATGCTGGGCGTTATCGAAATGTACTAGTAATTGCCTGCCGTTCCTGATATCCCTGACCAGAAGGGAGTTATGCCTCCTCTGGAGGATTTGGGCCCTGGTTTCCGCGGGGGTCGATTGGTGAGGCGGGGCGCTGCTTATTCTTTGGATGGAAGTCGCGGAAATTTGAGGGGGGATGCTGTGTGTCATCTGTCCATTATATGTTATCCGTACAACATCACCGGGGGAAAATCTGCGGGCGTCCCGGGTAAGGACTAAGACCTCCATGCCGTTACTTGAATCACTAACCAAAAGGTTTCCCTGATTTGATCGAATCACGGTTGCATTCATATGCATATGTTTACCTCCGAAAATTATTTCCCGCTGCATATACATAATATGTAAAAAAAATGTCCGGGGTTCAATAAAACCGCAAATCTCCAAATAGATCGGTTCTTCGGAACAAGGGCCGGGCGTCAGGGAATTGGACGGGTATATCCACAGGATTATCCCCGCTATAAAACCATAAGGTTGTGGTTTGCCGGAGCTTCGTGTATACTGATACAAGTAATCTGGTTTTCAAGTGAACCAGCTATAAGAAAATCCTCCGGGAGGCTACTATGAAGCCAATAATTGAAGTGAAAAATTTCTCAAAAAAATACGGCGATTTTACCGCCGTTGATAATATCTCATTTGATGTTGCCGAAGGGAGTATATTCGCCTTTTTAGGCCCCAATGGCGCGGGAAAGAGCACAACAATCAATACGCTGTGCACAATTTTTGAAAAAACGGAAGGGACTCTGCTGATTGACGGCAAGGATGTCAGCACACAAAAAAATCTGGTGCGCAAAGCGATAGGCGTTGTTTTTCAGGAATCCACGCTTGACACAAAAATGACCGTTGAGGAAAATCTAAAGATGCACTGCGTATTCTACAATGTCCCCAAAGCGGAGGTGGAGGAACGGATACGCTTTGTGCTTGGATTGGTGGATCTGTTAAATGTCAGAAAAAAAACCGTTGCCAGCCTTTCCGGCGGGATGAAACGCAGGGTTGAAATTGCCCGCGGGCTTATGCATTACCCGAAGGTGCTTTTTCTGGACGAACCGACAACCGGGCTGGATCCGCAGACAAGGGCCCATATTTGGGAATATATTGTAAAGCTGCAAAAAGAAAAAAATATAACGATCTTTCTGACAACCCATTATATGGATGAGGCGGAAATCTGCTCACAGGTAGCCATTATGGATAAGGGCGTGATTATCGCCAATGATACGCCCTTTGCGCTTAAAAAAGAATACACAAAGGATCGGGCATATATTACAACAAAAAAGCCCGGGGAGTTGGAGGCCCTGCTTAACAAATACGCTCTGCATTTTATCAAGAAGCCTGAATATTACAGGGTGGACGCGGACGATATCCCACATTTGCTGCAAGTTCTCAGTGAGCAAAAAGACAGCGTCACCGATTTGGAAATCAGGAAGGGAACGCTCAACGACGTGTTTCTGGAAATTACGGGAAAGGAAATCCGGGAAGGCGTGTAGCGGGGCGCTCCTCCTTTGGACGAAATGCAAAACCGCCCCGCGGCAATGATTAGGGCCGGATCAGCTCTTTTACTATAGCGGGATATTTCCACTCCAAATTATACCGGTCGAACAAGTTAAAAGTATCATCTTTTTCTGTCCTGCCTCCGCTGTCCCACCAGGCGTAGGAAATATTATGCTGGGTGGCAAATTCCACGATATATGCCGTCCATTCCGCTCTTGATTCTTCATTGTCCTTGTCAGTGGCGCCGAATTCAGTGATAACGACAGGAATCTTCCGGTCAATCAAATGCGCTTTTATGTACTGGAACAACGTGTCCAGCTTTTCCGCGCCCTCGTTTTCATCGTTTTGCCATTCCTTTGTGCCGTTGGAATCCTGGGCAAAGGAATAGGGCGAGTAAATATGTACGGACACCCCAACCTTGAGATCGCCGGGTTTGGCAAAATCCTTCAGGGCATCGTCATAAGTTTTGGCGCAGTAGGTTGGTATCAGCAGATATCGCTCTGTATTGTTCCCTCCCATTGCGCGGATCGTGTCCACAAACACCTGATTCAGATGATTAATCATGTCCCGGGCTTCCGGCGTTCCTTCCGTCCACTCCATAGCGGTGCCGATAAGCCTGGGCTCGTTCATTCCCTCAAACAAAAGCCGTTCGTCATAACCGGAAAACCGATCCGCGATTTGCTCCCATAAAGCAATAAATTTTGTTTCCACTTGGGAAATATCCTTACGGGATGGGATTAACCACGTTTCATGGTGCGTGTTGAGGATGACGTACAGGCCACTGGACAGGGCATCGTCCACGACATGCGCTACCCGATCCATCCACCGCCTGTCCACCACGTTGTTTTCGTCCATATGCGGATACCATGTTACCGGAATCCGCACCGTTTGGAAGCCGGCTTGC